>ERZ773359.250-NODE-250-length-73833-cov-87.316070_pt1 | contig 73833 bp, 42 predicted proteins | sample MGYA00374955_ERZ773359 | MGnify/ENA primary metagenome ERZ773359 (study PRJEB29098, sample SAMN04486028) | biogas fermenter metagenome | study: EMG produced TPA metagenomics assembly of the Biogas fermentation microbial communities from Germany - Plant 4 DNA1... | reverse complement strand
TACTGGTACCAGAATCCGGGCAAGCCTGATTTGAAGTGGAAAATGCATTTCATCGCCGTATCTCCTGGACTTGAGGCCGGAGGTGTAGTACTCGATGTGAATCGGGACGGCCGGCTAGATATAGTCGTGGGGCAACAAGGGTACGGAAACGAGCTCTACTGGTTTGAATGCCCCGAAGATCCGACGAAGCCGTGGACTCGACACATCATCGAGGACAGATTTTGCAAGTATCACGACCAAGCTGTCGGAGATGTAGACGGAGACGGTGAGCCTGAGCTCCTCTTTGTATCGCAGCATAGCCGGGTGCTCGGGTACTACGATATCCCCAGAGATCCCTATGTGTCGCCGTGGCCCAGAGAGTGCTTCCATGTAATATCTACTGATTTCTCTGGAGAAGGCTTGGTCATAGCAGACATTGACGGCGATGGAGAGAATGAGGTCATAGCAGGCACAAGTATCTTTAAACGCCGCCCAACTTCAACAAGCCGATCGATCGAAAGGGGATACGAAGCCGATCAGCAGAAAGTGCTGTGGGACGAAACGGTGATCGTGGCTGGGCTTGTTGACACACGTGTGGCTGTTGCAGATCTCGATGGAGATGGCAGGTTGGAGATAGTGTTCGCTGAGGGCGAGAGCGATCCGGCTAGACTTGTGTGGTGTCACGCACCTGATTGGGAACCAAACCTTCTGAAGGGTGACCTGTTTCATCCCCATAGCCTGCAGATCGCTGACTTCGACGGCGACGGCAGACCTGACATCTTTGTGGGTGAGATGGGATTAGGCCGCCATGAGGGAGCAAGGCTGATCGTGTTCTTGAACAAGGGCGGCGGGATGTTCGAGGAGTCAGTCATAGATGTGGGAATCCCGACTCATGAAGCAAAGGTCGCTGATCTGACGGGCGATGGAAGACCGGATATTGTGGGGAAGCCATATCACCCGAAGCGGCAGATCGACGTCTGGTACAATGAGACCCCGCTATGAAGCACTTGCGCCCGATTGAGAGCAAGGTACCGTAGCAACGGTCAACCCGCGTATTTCCGGTACCTTGCTATGTTTAGGACTACGGGAAGGCGTTTGATTTAAGCCTGGTTCGGGTCAGTCTGGTACTCTGTTCGCACCTCGATATCTTGGTCGTAGTTGCCGAAACCTCTGCCAAACAGGTTAACTCCTCCACACCGCTCAGCATCTGGCGGCGCGGCTATGCGGAATCGGAGATCATTGCCCGGGGCTATAGGAATCTGGTCCAAAGTGACATGTGAGAGACGTACTCCGTCCAGCATAGTCCCTTCCTTGGTGACGCATATGGTCTTGAGCAGGCCGTGCTGAGTCCCGAGATTCCACCACTCAGGGGTGTATACACCTCTTTGTTTGCCGAAATCTCCCGGACAGGTCCATACGCCTAAGAGCACGTCGCCCAAATAAAAGTGGATGTCCGACGGCCATGTCTCGTTATAGACCGGGTACTCGGAACATATCTCCATAGATATAGATATCGAGCGCAAACTCGGGGGCCAGAGGACATAGCTGGGGATACGATACTCCACATACCCTGATGCGAACCAGAGAATTGCCGCTTCGAAGCGGTCAGGTGCGCTGAAGTATCTCGGGTCGTCGCACATGCCGATCAGCCCGCGAGTAGATGCGAGGCCACAGGTAGGCGTGACCTCATATGCGCTGTATTGCCCAATCGGGATGGATATCAGATGGTACTTGTGTGTCTCATCGGACGCTCTCTTGGAAAACTGCAAGGTGATGCTTTGCTCTATCGCATGACAAAGCTTTTGCAAACCTCTCTTTCCAGGCAGGCTCTCTGTCCGCACGAGTCCGGCCTTTTCCATCTTAGCTATATGTCTCGTCACTATCGCTGGCGAAATACCAAGTAGATTGGCCAGCTCTCCGATGTTCTTAGGCCCTTCGAAGAGTGATTCCAGTATCTTGATGCGAGTCGAAGACGCGAGACACTCAAAGAGCTCCATATGCTTTGTACTTACAGACAAGTTCATGTATCGGTCCCTACTTACAGTCGAGTCAGGATTGCATACACGGTTAGTGCATCAATGCGCTGTCAAGCCAACCCGCGCTGTCATTCGAGCCCCATTGATTTGAGATTGCGCAGGCTGATTGCCAGGCTCTCGAAAGGATCACGGTAGCATATGTCCTGCTCCACTGCATAATACTCGACACCGGCGTTCTTGCACGCCTCTATGATGCGAGGCCAATTGAGATTGCCTTCTCCGACCTCAAACATAGCTTGTTGTCCGTTCAGGACGCCCATGTCCTTGAAGTGCACTACGGGGATCCTGTTGTTGACTTTGTTGATCCACTCTGCAGGGTCACCGCCGCCGTGCTGTATCCAATATGTGTCGATCTCGAAGTAGAGGTATTTTGGGTCACTCTCTTCTATCAATATATCTAGGCCCAATCTGTCGCCGAACTTCTCAAGCTCAAAGCTGTGGTTGTGGTAGCTAAAGGTGAGGCCTGCTTCTGCGAGTTTTTGCCCAACAGCTGATGCTTCAGCAGCAAACCTGTAAAAGCCGTCCTTGTTTATGTACTCCCTGGGCATACTGCCAATAGCGACATTTGGACAGCCTAGCAGGAGGTGTTCATCTATTATCCGGGATGTGTCATTCTTCAGCGCCTCAAATCCCACGTGAGTAATGCAGACTTTCAGTCCTTCTCCATCCAGGATATTCTTTAACTCCATCACATCGATCGGGCCTAGAGCCGACAACTGCACTACTTCGTAGCCAATCTCCCTGACCTTCTTAAGCGTAGAGGCGATGTCTTTTGGTGTCTTGGTGTACTCCCTCAGTGTGAATAGCTGCGCTGCAATTCTGCTATTGCTCACTTCAACCATCCCTTCGATACCTTAATAGATCGAGGCCGGAGGCAGCATAAGTGTGACAACTGCCTCAATTCATTTACTACACGGTTCGACTGATCTCACCAATTTCCTCCCGTAAACATCCGTAAACATAATGATTGACACAGCACAAAACAGGGCGGATAATAGTATTGTATTGGTTTATAAGTTGATTTATGAGTTAACATTAAGGAGTTGGTCAGACGTGGCTTCTGAGTCGAGTGCCATCCCGAGACCGGAGTACCCGCGCCCGCAGATGGTGAGAGACCGTTGGGTGAATCTCAACGGCAGGTGGGAGTTTGAGATTGATCACGGAAAGAGCGGTCGCGCAAGGCAGCTTCATCAAGCACGGTCGCTCAAAGATAGCATAGTGGTGCCTTTTTGCCCTGAGAGCAAGCTGTCTGGGATCGCGAACAGGGACTTCATGGCTGCGGTTTGGTATCGAAGGGAGTTCATCGTACCAGACGACTGGATGTCTGGCCGCATCATCTTGCATTTTGGGGCTGTAGATTACGAAACAGAAGTGTGGATCAACGGCGTTCCAGCCGGCACTCATCGCGGAGGATACACGCCGTTCGCTTTGGATATCACTTCACTGGTAACCCCAGGCACCAACGTGGTGACAGTGGTAGCCGAGGACGATGTCCGCACAGGCTTGCAGCCGGGTGGAAAGCAGAGCCCCGCTTATGACTCACACGGATGTGTCTACACTAGGACTACGGGTATCTGGCAGACAGTATGGCTGGAGAGTGTGCCTCGGACGTACATATCTTCACTCAAATACATCCCGGATCCTGACAACAGCTCTCTGCATGTTGAGGCTAGAGTGGCCGGAGATCCTGCTAAATACCGGATAGAGGCTGTAGCACTGTATCAGGGCAGAGAGGTTGGCCGCTGCAGCGCTGCTAGCCAGACGAATCATGCTAACTTCTCTTTGAACCTCTCGGAAGTTCACTTGTGGGAGCCTGGAAATGCACGCCTGTATGACCTGGAATTGCGTCTGTGGACAGGTGATAAGTGCATAGACACAGTGAAGAGCTACTTTGGTTTGAGAACGGTGAGCTGGGATGACACCAAGATATACATCAATGGCAAACCTGTTTTCCAGCGACTTGTCTTAGATCAAGGATTTTACCCTGACGGTATTTATACAGCACCAACTGATGCAGACCTCAAGCGAGATATTGAGATCTCTATGGCGATGGGCTTCAACGGAGCGCGGTTGCACGAGAAGCTGTTTGAGCCGAGGTTCTTGTACCACGCAGACAAAATGGGATATCTGGTCTGGGGAGAGTACGCCAACTGGGGGCTGGACATCACTACTCCTATGGGACTAGAGCGTTTCTTACCTGAGTGGCTCGAGGCTGTTCGGAGGGACTTCAATCATCCCGCGATCATCGGGTGGTGTCCGTTTAATGAGACGTGGAATGGCAAGCAAGGAGCACGGCAAGATGACGAGGTATTGAGGATCGTATACCGGACCACCAAGATGCTTGATCCTACACGCCCTGTCATAGATACCAGCGGTCACTTCCACGTAGAGACTGACATCTTTGACGTTCATGACTACGAGCAAGACGTCGAAAAATTCGCAGGGCACTACGAGCCAATGAGGTCGGGTGGAGACGTCTATGTTACTTTCCCGGACCGTCAGAAGTATGAAGGGCAGCCATACTTTGTAAGCGAGTATGGTGGCATATGGTGGAATCCAGTCGACGAGAGTGGCTGGGGGTACGGGACGAGGCCTGCAAGCGAGGAGGAGTTCATTGACCGTTATCGAAAGTTAACGGAAATCCTACTGCATAACCCTCGGATCTGCGCTTTCTGTTATACTCAGCTCTATGACGTAGAACAGGAAGTCAACGGCCTGTATACGTACGACCGCAAGCCTAAGTTTGACCCCGAGATCATTAGGACGATTAACAGCCAAAAAGCAGCCATAGAAGATTGACGCATCAGAGGGCATTGCAGACTCAAGAATCTGACTAGGACATACAACTGAGAGGTGATCTAATGCGGCAGTTCGTCTACAAGGATGAAAAGACGAGGGTTATTTCATTTCCACTCGGCGGGATTGGCACAGGTTGTATTGGTTTGGCCGGCAATGGAAGATTGATCGACTGGGAAATTTACAACAGGCCTAACAAGGAGAGCCTCAACGGCTACAGTCACTTCGCGATCAAGGCAGAGACAGACGACAACGAAGTTGTGGATGCCCGGGTCCTCAACGGTGATTTGCCGCCTCATTATATAGGCGGGCCCAATCGTTGGAGAAACACAAGCTTTGGACACGGCCCGCAGCGAGGCACTTTGTGCGGAGTTCCTCACTTTAGGGATGTAGAGTTCGGCGGTGAGTTTCCGTTTGCAGACCTCAAGTTTATAGACGAGGACTTCCCTGCTGATGTTAGGATGACGGCGTTTAACCCGTTCATTCCGCTAAACGACCAGGATTCCAGCATCCCTGCTGCTTTCTTTGAGATAGAGGTCACAAACACGACGGATCAGCCACTGACGTACACTGTATGTGGCTCTCTCACCAATCCATTGAAGGTGGGAGGCGTTAACAAGTACGTCTCCAAGAAAGGACAACATGCCATTCACCTCTCCACTGTTAGTATTGATTCTAGAGATCCTGATTTTGGTTGTTTGACCATAGCCACTGATGCTGATAACGTCAGCTACCAGGAGTATTGGTACAGAGGCGCATGGTTCGACGATCTGGGAATATTCTGGAGACAGTTTGTATCTCCAGGCAAGCTGCAGAATAGGTCGTATGAGCCTTCAAAGGACAACAGGAGGAATGACACCTGTTCCTTGGCAGCACACATTCGACTGGCTCCCGGACAGACCGGCAAGGTCAGGTTCGTGATTTCGTGGAACTTCCCGAATTTCTACATATACTGGGAGCCCATGGGCTACGGCTTCACTGAGGAAGAGCGCAAGTATGTGAACCGCGTTTTCCGAAACTTCTACGCGACTCTTTTCAGAGATTCCTTGGACAGCGCAGATTACAGCCTGCGGAACTGGGAGCGGCTGTACGAGGAAACCCGCGCGTTCAAGGAGGCGTTGTTTAGCTCAAGCATTCCTCCGGTCTGCGTTGAGGCGGTATCTGCCAATATCTCGATCCTAAAGTCGCCGACCTGTGTCAGGATGGAGGACGGCTCTTTCTACGGATTCGAGGGCTGCAACGTCGACTGGGGCAGCTGTGACGGTTCATGTACACACGTTTGGAACTACGCATATGCTTTGCCGTTCCTGTTCCCGAAGCTTGAGCGCTCGATGAGAGATCTGGACTTCAGGTACAACCAGGCCGAGGACGGCGCCATGTCCTTTAGACTGCAGATGCCTGTGGGAAGCGGCAGGTGGAAACATCGCCCGTGCGCAGACGGCCAGTTCGGAGGAGTTATCAAGGCGTACCGCGACTGGAAGATCTCTGGAGATACCCAGTGGCTGCGCAAGAACTGGCTTGCCATCAAGAAGAGCATCGAGTACGCCTGGGCGGAGACGAACATCGATAAGTGGGATGCAGACAAGGACGGAGTGTTGGAGGGTTGGCAGCACCATACTCTCGACATGGAGCTCTACGGTCCTAACCCCTGGCTCACGGGCTTCTATCTCGCAGCTCTCAAAGCGGGAGCGGAGATGGCGGAGTTCCTAGGCGAGCACGACACTGCCGCCCTGTACCGGGATCTGTTTGAGAGAGGCAAGCAGTGGACAGATGAGAATCTGTTTAACGGCGAGTATTACTACCAGAAGATAGACCTCAAGGACAAGAGCGCAATTGATCGGTTCCAGTCGGAGACCAACGATATGGAGAGCCGTTATTGGAACGACGAGGCAAAGGAGATCAAGTATCAGATCGGCGAGGGTTGCGGAGTTGACCAGTTGCTGGCCCAGTGGCACGCAAACCTGTGCGGCCTAGGCGATATATTTGACAGGGAACAGCGAAAGAAGGCGCTCGAGTCGATCTACAAGTACAACTTCAAGCGAAGCTTGAGAAAGCATTTCAACCCGTGCCGTGTCTACGGTCTGAACGACGAGGCTGGAGTAGTAATCTGCGAGTGGCCCGAGGGCAGGTATAAGCCTATCGTTCCCGTTCCCTATTCGGAGGAAGTGTGGCCAGGGTGCGAGTACCAGGTCGCTTCTCACATGATACAAGAAGGGCTGGTTGACCAAGGGCTTGAGATTGTGCAGGCAGTCAGAGACAGGTATGACGGCGAGAAGCGCAACCCGTGGAGCGAGATCGAGTGCGGCAGCAACTACGCACGCTCGATGGCGAGCTATGCCTTGCTCAATGCGCTGAGCGGATTTGAGTTCGACATGGTGCGCGGCATGATCGGGTTTGACCCGGTTCGGATGGACGGAGACACGTTTAGGTGCTTCTGGTCTCTGGATTCTGGCTGGGGAGTTTTTGAGGCTAAGCCTGGTCAAGTCGTAATACAGATCCTCTACGGCCATCTCGATCTCAAGACAGTGCGACTGCCCTTTGCAGAGAAGGCACCCAAGGCCGTGCGTATTGACCAGACGCCTGTGGATTATGAATGGGACAGCGGAGAAGTCACCTTAGAGTCGTCGGTTCACATCAAGAGAGGATCTTGCCTTTGCATCGAATTCTAGGATGCAGCACGATATAGACTGAGATTGCGCACGAGCTAGTTACTTCGCACGAAGGCACCGTAGAAGCGAGCTCGTGCGCGTTCATTTGAGGAGGCTTTTGTCGTGGAACCTCTTTCTTTGCATCCCGAGAATCCGCACTACTTCCTTTTCCGGGGCAAGCCGGCTGTCCTCATCAGCTCAGGCGAGCATTACGGTGCTGTGCTCAATTTGGATTTTGACTATGTGACCTATCTCGACGAGCTGGAGTCAGTGGGCCTCAACCTTACCAGGGTGTTCATGGGTGTATACCACGAGTACCCCGGCTACTTCGGAATCGAAGGGAATAGCCTAGCACCGGACCCGGATAGGTTTATCAGTCCGTGGGTGAGAAGCGATGTCCCGGGTGCCGCAGACGGCGGAAATCGTTTTGACCTGGACAGGTGGAATGACGAGTACATGAGGCGTCTGGTAGATTTCTGCGAAGCTGCAAGCGCCCGCGGCATAGTCGTAGAGATCTGTCTATTTTGTCCGTTTTATTTCCACATGGTGGGAAATAGGCTGTGGGAGATCTGCCCCTTGCATCCCCAGAATAACATCAACCAAACGCCGGATGCAGGTAGAGAGGTCTACTCTCTGAAGCACTCGGTGCTGCTCAAATACCAGGAAAAGATGGTCAAGAAGATCGTCAAGGAGCTCAACAGATTTGACAATATCTACTACGAAATATGCAACGAACCGTGGGCGGACAACATCTCGATAGAGTGGCAGCACCACATAGCCGATGTGATTGCAGCTACAGAGGAGAGCTTACCCTACAAGCACTTGATCTCTCAGAATATCTCCAATGGATATGAGGAGGTCAAAGACCCATATCATCAGATCTCTATTCTCAACTTCCACTACGCACCGGGCGAGGCCGTAGCTTTGAACTACAGATTGGGCTTGGCTATTGGTTGCAACGAAACCGGGCTTTGCGGCACGGCTGATTTCGTCTATCGCTCGCAGGCATGGGAATTCATACTGTCCGGAGGTGCGCTTTTTAACAATCTCGACTACTCATTCTCACCCGGGTACGAGAGGGGGACGTACAAATATGGGCCAAGACAGCCGGGTGGCGGCAGCCCGAGCTTGAGAGCTCAGTTGAGCATCCTAAAGGACTTCGTGTACTCTCTAGACTTCATCCGGATGGCCCCCGACGCATCAGTAGTCAAACGCCTGCATACAATACATGGATCTGCCAGGGTCCTTGCTGAGCGGGGCAGGACGTACGGGATATACATAAGAGGCCGCTCTGTTGCAGAGATAAGTTTGGATATCCCGGAAGGGACCTATAGAGCTGAGTGGGTTGACGTTGAGAGCGGTAGAGTCACCAAGACCGAGGTGGTTAATCACGCTGGTGGATACATGGACTTGGTCTCGCCTAGCTTCGGTCAAGATATAGCCCTTAGAGTAGTGCGCAGCTGATCGGCAGATGTATGCCGATCACTGCGCCCACGCGTACTGCATCTGGTACAGGTCATGATATATGCCCTTTTTGGCGAGTAACTCGTCGTGACGGCCGATCTCACGTATGCGGCCTTTGTGAATGACGATGATCTTGTCCGCGTTTTTGATCGTCGACAGCCTGTGTGCGATTATCAGGGTAGTCCTGTTTTTTGAGATCTTCGCAAGCGACTCCTGGATGACCTTCTCTGTCTCAGTGTCTATGTTGGCGGTGGCCTCATCGAGCACCAGGATAGACGGGTTGAACGCTATAGCTCTGGCAAATGAAAGCAGCTGCTTTTGCCCAGTTGACAGCCTTGATCCCCTTTCATGTACTTCCTCATTGTACCTGTTTGGAAGTTCCTCTATGAACTGATGCGCATTCACGTACTGGGCTGCTCGTATAGCGTCTTCGTCAGTTATCGACTCGTTGTCCAGCCTGATATTGGACACTATGTCCCCGGAGAACAGGAATACGTCCTGCATGACGACAGCAATGCGCGACCTGAGGTCGCGAAGCTTGTACTCTCTAATATCCACTCCATCAAGGAGAATCTGTCCTTTCTGGATCTCGTAGAAGCGCCCAATCAAGTTGATGATGGTCGTCTTGCCCGATCCGGTAGCTCCGACAAATGCGACAGTCTGGCCCGGCTCTATAGTGAAGCTTACGTCTTTGAGGACCCAGTCTTCGCCTTTGTAAGCAAACCAGACGTTGCGAAACTCGATTCTGCCCTGCACGTCTGAGATCGGGCTGCCCAAGTCGAGGTCTTCTATTCCTTCATTGGTGTCCAGGATCTCGAAGATCCTGTCTGCAGACACCATGCCGGACAACATCACATTGACTTTGTCAGCCAAGTCGTTGATAGGCCAGAAAAACTTCTTGATGTATGTTATGAAGGCGTAAAGCATTCCGACTTCGAGCGTTGACTGAAGCACGCTGGGAGCGCAGTACCAGATTAGTATCGAAATGCCGAGGTTATTGATTAGCTCGGCTGACGGCCGGAAGAAACCCATCAATTTGACGTCAATCAGACTCGCTTCGTTGTACTTGTCATTTAGCTCGCGGAACTCTCTGTATTTCTCCTTTTGCCTGTTAAAAATCTGTACTATCCGCATACCTGAGAGGTTCTCAGCAAGAAAACCGTTGATCTGGGCTATCAGCGCTCGCACTCTCCTGTAGTTGGCCACTGCTATGGGTTTGAAGAAAAATGTGACCAGTACAATCACAGGCACAACTGAAAAGCTGACTATGGCGAGCTTGACACTTAGACTGAACATAGCGACAGTGATTCCGATCAGCAATAGGACGTCTCTAAAAAGAGCTACCAGCACACCGGCGTACATCTCGTTTAGGGCTTCTACGTCATTAGTAACCCTTGTTAAGATCCTTCCTGACGAGTGCCGATCGAAGAAGGACATAGGCATGCGCTGAATGTGTGAAAACAGCTCCATTCTGATGGCATGAATGATCTTCTGCACGATCGTATTGAGCAGGATCGTATGCGCGTAGTTGCTGACCGATCCAACGGCTACGCTCGCGAAGTACAGCACGGCTATTGTGCCTATGCCCATATCCGCATTGTCTCCCATGATGTAGTCGTCGATCGCGATTTTCATGATGTACGGACTTACGAGTTCGGCAACATTTACGATAACAGCCATCAACCCGGCCAACGCGACAAGGCCGACAAAGGGCCGGAAGTACGAGAGCATCCGGATAAGGCGGTTTTTCCTTGAACCCATATCTATTGCTTGTATGCTTCTGATAGCACCGTCTGTCATACCGCGTCCACCCTCTTGTGGAAGTCGCTTTCTGCAAGCTGCAGGTTGTACAACCTGGTGTAGTAACCCTTCTTGGCGAGAAGCTCCGAATGAGACCCTTGTTCAATGATTTGTCCCTTGTCCAGCACAATGATCTGATCAGCGTGTTTGATAGTCGAGATCCTGTGAGCGATGATGATTCCGGTCCTGTTCTGAAGGACAGCTTGAACATTGCCAAGGATCTCCTCTTCAGTCTTGGTGTCCACAGCTGATAGACTGTCGTCCAGGATCAATATCGACGGGTCTTTGATTATGGCTCTGGCGATTGAGACCCGTTGTTTCTGGCCTCCCGAGAGCGTGATGCCTCTCTCACCGACCACGGTGTCAAAACCGTCAGGGAACTCTATGACATCGTTGTAGACACTGGCCATCTTTGCTGCTTTCTCGACTTCTGCCTGCGTGTGGCTGCTGTTGTAGAAGCGGATGTTTTCCCCAATGCTCGTGCTGAACAAGAAACCGTCCTGTGGAACACAACCGATGTTTTCTCTTACCACTTCGATTGGGATATCATTGATATCCCTGCCATCGAGGAAAATGCGGCCGCGCTCCACCGGGTAAAGCCTCAGCAGCAGGTTGATGAGCGTAGTCTTGCCACTGCCTGTAGGGCCGATGATCGCCAGCGTCTGTCCAGCTTTGAGATCGAAGCTTATGTCTTTGAGTGCTTGTGTCTTGGAGCCGGGGTAGGAAAAACTCAGGTTTCTTACGGTAATGTCTCCTCTTAGGCGCTTGTCTTGCACAGTATTTCCCCATTCGATTGCTTCCGGAGTATCCACTATGTCAGTCTTGCTCACGAACACATCGTCCAGCCTATCCATAGATGCGAACGCGCTTTGCCAGACTTCCACAATCCGGCCTATGGTTGCAATAGGCCTCCTTAGCATCGTCAGATAGGTATTGAACGCCACGAAATCACCGAGGGTGATCAGGCCCTGAGATACATAAGATGATCCAATGAGCAAAACGAGGGTAAAACTGACTCCAAAGCATACCTCCACAACCGGTCCGAAGGACGCGGAAAGCTTCACGTAGTCTAGCATGGTATCGTATCTGTTGAGGCTGGTGTCCTCAAAACGCTTGATCTCGGCGTCCTCTTGGACGTACGCTTTGACTATGCGAATACCAGAGAGGTTTTCATGCGTGCGTTCAGAAACTTTGGCGTAGGCTTCTTGCACTGCCCTGAAGCGTTTTCTCAGTTGCTTTCTGAGTGCTGTGATCGCTACTAGCGCGATCAGCAATGGGCCTATACTTACTGCAGTCAGCCTCAGACTTATCATCCTAGCCATTACGACCAGCGAAAACGAGTTCATGATCACGCCATCGATCATGAAGACCAGCCCAAACGCGAAAGCTCGCCTGATCGCTCCAAGGTCGTTGGTCGCGTATGCCATGAGGTCACCGGTCTTGTGTGTGTTGTAGAACTTCACGGGTAGCGATTGCAGGTGCGAGAATAGTCTGTCTCTGAGGAAGCACTCTAGGTCTCTCGATCTGCCAACAATCAGGTAACGCCAACAGAACTTGAGCCCGAAGACAGCAACGGCTAGCCCGAGCATGCCAGCTGTCAGCCAGGATATCCTGGCCAAAGTAGCGGACCTAAGCGTTAGCAAGTCGATGATGTGCCCTAGCAGCTTAGGTATGGTCAATTGGAGAACACCTGATGCTACAAGAGCGATGATGCCGAGGATGTAGTACCAGAGGTGTTGTTTGATGAAACCTTTGATGAGCTTCTTGACCATTTTCTAACTCCCCGTTGATCATTGAGCTTAGCTAGATTCTCGTGGCACGTATGACCACTCCAGTACAACAGGAGTCGTCGGAGCATGCCCTTCGATAATGTCAAACAACATCTTGCATCCGGCAGCCCCCATCTCATACAGCGGCCCTTCTATGGTAGATAAGGCAGGGACGGACAGGGGAGCAAACCTGGACGACCCAATCGCTACAACAGAGAGGTCCTGAGGAACTCGGATCCCATTTCTTGCGGCATACCTCAGCAATCGAAACCCCATAGAGACTGTCTCGCACAGGACCGCCTGCGGCAGGCCAGAGTTCTTGCGAACGTACTCGTTGAGAGCTGACTCGATTTGTGCCTCAGAGTCGTCTGCGAGAGTAGAGAGGGGTGACTCAGGGGGCGTTGTCACTCCGAGATGCGAAAGCGCATTGAGATAACCTGCGTACTTCCTGCTTCTGACGCCGCGGCGGGCACGGCCGAGAAAGGCGACTGTATCAGCGCCTTTGCTCTTGAGATCCGCAACGGCAGCTAGGATAGCGGAGTCAAGGTGGCTCCTCACAAGATTTGGACGATCAAACCCTGGACTTGAGTGAATGACAACAAAGGGTATCTCATTCTCGATCAAGTAAGCCAGGTGGCTCTCAGACACAGCCGCCCAGACGAATATGGCTCCGTCGATTCTGTTGGCACGGAAATACTGGACATGCTCTGCCTCATGATCGTCCTGCCATCTGCTAAAGCAAAAGGTCAGCGAGTAATTGCGATCAGCGAGCACGTCTTTTATCCCTTCAAGAACGCTCATAAACCTCGTGTTTGAGACGTCTTTGTCGGACACGACAGCAACTGACATAGCTTTCTTGAGACGCATTCCACGCGCACATTGGTCTGGAATGTAATTGAGCTTCTTGGCAGCAGCTAAAACAGCCTGGCGTGTATGGTCGCTGATCTTTACGCCCTGCGTGTTGTTGAGGACATATGAAACAGTAGCTTGCGAGACTCCGGCAAGACGAGCTACGTCTCTACTTGATACCTTTCTTGTCCTGCCCACTACCTGGGCCTCCAGCCATTTATACGTATAAGTGACAGCGTTAGTTTACCCCAACCAACGGTCAAAGTCAATAGAAGCCTGTTTGTCTGCTATCGGTCTGGGATAATGTCACCTCGTAATCGGCCTGTGGTGACAACCGCGGGCAACGTGGACGTGCCCCCAGGATCCGAGATGCGTTGGCATTGATGATATGCCAGATCCGTATGGGGGATCCAACACAAGAAGAGGTTTTTTCTCATCGTATGCATTTCAACACATACGCAAACCAGACCTTATATATGGAGCTGTCCAGAACCAATCCCGGCTACTTGCTGCAGTTTGGACAGGCTTCCCCAGGAATGATAGAATTAATGCGCGAGCAGCCGCAGCTCATTGCGATGGATGGTGAAGCAGGCGATGAGGTTTATACATACTGCAGATTGGCAGATAGGCATGAAGGCGGCCAACGTTCCGCAGGTAGCGGACAAGGTGAGGATGGCACGCCTTGAAGTGATAGATAGGATTGGCCGTCTGGCTGAGGAGCGAGAGGCTGACTTCGTCGTTGTTGCAGGTGATGTGTTTGAGCACAACCAGGTCGGCCGGCAGTGTGCTCGAGATGTGCTGCGCAGACTGGGCTCATACCCGGTTGATGTGTACATAGTGCCTGGAAACCATGACTGCGCAGGAGCCGGCTCGATCTATACGACCAGTGCGTTTCTTGACACCCCGTCAAATGTCCACGTTCTAATAGAACGCGAGCCTGTTGTGATTGAGAGGCCGGGTGTGACTCTATATCCGTGTCCTGTTACACAGAAGAGAACGATGCTGGATCCGACTGACTGGATACCCTCGGAATCTTCCATGAACACGATAAGAATAGCAGTGGCGCACGGCTCTGTCCGCGAGCTCGGCATCGGCGATCCGGATGACAACCCGATTTCTCTTGCAGCTGTTGCCAGCAAGCGCATCGACTATCTCGCACTCGGGCATTGGCACAGCACGATGATGCTCAGCTCACGTGCCTACTACAGCGGCACACCGGAGCAGACAAGCTTCTCTGAGCGGGATAGCGGCAACGTGCTTGTCGTCTCAATCGATAGGCCGGGATCGGAACCTGTGATTGAGCCTGTCCGTGTCGGCAAGCTTGCATGGGTGGAAATCGAGCACGAATTGACAGGGCCATGGCAGGACAGTCTAGGCAGACTGCGCGATACTCTTGACTGCCTATCGAGTGATCCGTCCAATACGCTACTCAGGCTCAGGCTTACCGGCATCTCTGATGGCGAAACGCTGGCGAAGGTGGATGACCTTCTCGATGATTTCAGACCTGCATTCCTACACATAGACGTCAACAAGTCAGGGCTGCTGCTTGACATCGACGAGGACAAGCTATCCGAGTGGGCAAGCACCCGGCCACTGGCGTGGGCGGTGGTTTCTGATCTTAGGCGGCTTATGCGCCAAAGTGCCGCAGACGAGGCGGCAGCGGCTTTTGACATCGAAGATGCAGGTCTTGGCGATTCGCAGGTGGACCTGGCAGAAGTGCTTGAAAATGCAAAGCTGCCCGAAGATGAGGATTGGAAGATTACCCGGGAGGAAGTGCAGGCTGCGTTGGCTGAGATGCTCAAGGCACTGGGAGGGATCTCACGGTGAGGCTGTTGTCCCTACAAGTGAAGGGCGTTTCGTGTTTTCGCAATCCAATAAAGATAGAGGACTTCGACCCGCATATCAACATCATATACGGGCCTAACGAGATAGGTAAGAGCACGCTTGTAACGAGTTTGGCCAGGGCGTTCTTTGACAAGTCGAGCAGTCGAGGACAGGAGATCGAGAACCTGCGCCCATGGGGGACCTCGCTGTCACCTGAGATCGCAGTCGAGTTTGTCGCAGGCCACGACAAGAGATTTATGTTGGAAAAGGGGTTCCTCGACAATCCCTACACTCGACTCTCCGAATGGACAGGCCTTGGGTACGAACTCTTGGCAGATGGCGACCGAGCGGAAGAGATAGTCCGCAAGATGTGGAAGAGCTCGATACCGGGTAGAGGAGCGACGAAGATAGACCACTGGGGGCTTGCCAGGCTGCTGTGGTTTAGGCAAGAAAAAGAGAGATTTGACCCGCCAAGACTCAATGACGAGGTCTTGCTCAATGAGTTGCGACAGACTCTGGATATTATGACCATCAGCACGGAAGAAGAGGAGCTGTTCGGCACGCTCGCTGCCGAGCTGGGAAGGATAGTCACAAGCAAGAGGCGCGATTTTGTAGCGGGTTCGAGGATAGCTGAGCTGATGAGGCAGAGAGACGAATTCAGGGAGAAGATCGTCTCTCTTGAAAGCAAACTGGATTTGGTTGAGACGCTTTCAGGAAGGATTTCGCAGCTAACGTCTGACATAGACGAGCGGGAGCGTGCCCGCGGAGCCAAGAATGCCAAGCTACAGAGTTTGAAGGGCGAGGTTGAAAGGGTTCGACAGTTGCGTGAAAACCTCAAGATAGCTGAGAGCGAACTTCAAGTGTTGCAGTCAAGGCAGGATGGGCTGCGCCGCGATCGAGAGACAATCAAGCAGGCGAGAGCACTGATCGAGGAGCTTGACTCCAGCATACACAAGACGCAGGAGCAGCTCGCAGGCACCCTCAAGGAACTCCAGGAGCTTGAAAATGATGCCGATGAAAAGGAGAAGGCGCTAAAGCAGCTCAGTGAGAGAGTGAGACAGGCCAAGTCGGACCTTGAGCGCTGCAGACGAATTAGGCAGCTTCGCAGCTTTGCGAAGGAGCTCGAAGCCAAGCGCAGCCTTCTGAGCAAGCTGGAAAGGCTGTCAAGCGAACTCGACGCCACCAGAGCAGAGCTCCTTAGCATGAGCATTCCAACAGAAGCGGATGTGCGCAAGGCTGAGAGGCTCAAGGAAACAATTGCAGCATTAGAGGCCAAACTCGAGGCTGTCGGACTTAGCTTTGAGGTAGATGCGCATGCCGATATCGAGATAGCGTTTGAGTCCGAAACCGGAGAGGCCGAGACACGCAGTATTAGCAAAGGCGGATCAGAGAGCTTCTCTGCGTCGCGAGAGGCTGTTTTGAGTGTTCCTAACCTCTTAACAGTGACTGTCAAGTCCGGATCAGGCGAGGCTGTCTTGGTTCAGGAGGAGCTGCAGGATGCCAAAGACGAGCTCAGGGCGCTGCTAAACAAATACTCGGTAGACAGCACGACAGATATGCACAGAGCTATTGCAGCAGGTGACAGGCTCAAGGACAAGGAGAAGCGCCTCAAAGAAGAAATTGACAGCTTCGGAGTGACCGGAGTGGTCGATCTATTGGCAGAGATCAAGCAGCTCCAAAGCAGGCTCGAATTCGGGCTCAGCGACGAGGGGCTGGACATCACCGGATTACAGACAGCCGACCTCGACGATGAGGCTCAGCTATCTGCTAGGCTTGATGAGCTTGAGCGAGACCAGGGTTGTCTACAGGGCGAGCTTGCAAGACTCAGAGATGCTGCCTTTAGTCTCAAGGAGCACAGAAGCCTGTTGAGCTCTCAGATAGAAAACCTCAAAGACCAGATCGCTCGCGAGCGGGCAAGGATACATGACGTGCTGGAGAGTTATGACCGAGACGACAGTGTGCTCGATCAGCAATACGCGCGTCTCTGTCTTGATGTCGAGCAAAAGCAGAAGGCAATCGAAGCCCTTGGAAAGATGCTCCCCTCAGACAGTGATGATCCGGAGAAGCTGTCGAAAGCACTTGAGATCGAGATTCAGAACATAGACAAGGATCTCAGGCAGAAACAGGACGAGCTGAGTTGGACCCAGGGACAACTCGAGAATCTGGCTTCAGATGATTTGTACCTTGAGATGAGCCGTGCCGAAGAGCAACTGAAGATCACAGAACAGGAGCTTCACAGAGAGCTCGTAAAGGCCAGGGCTCTCAGTCTCATAATGACACTGCATGAGGCGCATAGGCAGGCAATGACAGTGGGCCTCGCCGCACCAATCGAGGACAGGGTGAGCAGCTATTGGAGGTTCGTGAGGGACAAAGACGGAGTCAGAGCAAAGTTGGGCCATGACATGGAGTTGTCGCTGCTCGACGCAGGAGGGGTTGATGTCGACCGAGACCTCTTCTCAGCCGGTGCCCGTGAGCAGCTCTATGTCGTGGTGCGGTTGGCAATCGCCGAACTCCTGAGCCAAAACGAGCCTCAAATAGTCGTCCTCGATGATGCACTCGTGTTTACAGACCGCTATAGGCATGCGCGCATGCTCGAGTTGATCGAGCGCTTGTCTGAGAGGTTGCAGGTGATCATACTGACCTCGCACTATGACCGCTTTGACAGCCTGCCCGGCCGCAGGTATGATTTGGCTGAGTTGCGGTACAGAGCATTGACCGGTTAACAGTTCTTTTGCTTGCCCCAATTCCTGTTTTGGAGTTCCTTCGCATGCCTAATCCCAATCTTGTAAGAGGAATCTAGACGAGGAAATAGAAGACCACATAGTGTCCGTAACAGTTACGGGAGAGAATCACTAAGACAACAGGTGTCAAGCGCTGCACAGAACGCTGATTCACGACGATTGGGCGGCTTTGGCTCAAAGAGGCGAGACAAGGCGCTTTGTTGACTTTAGCTGGGGATTTGTTGGCTTTGCAGCTCAAAGATGGAGAGATGGATGTTCAATCGCTAGGAGGATTTTGAGCAGCAAGACAGAATACCCAAATAGAGTTGGCTGTAACAGTTACGGTAAGGATTCCAGAAGCGCCAGCTTGGCGCACTTCGGTTGTAGGCCACGGGGTACCTGACATCGGTGAGAAGGGGGCTAGTGCTACGTGAAAAGGAGACTGTTCGGACTCGTAATACTAGTTGCAGTACTTGCAGTCGTTCAGGTGAGCGCTGTTGCAGTTGACGCACTTGATGCGGAGTTTGATCCTGCACAGGGAACTATCGAGGTGTGGATCAAGCCAAGCTGGAGCTATGACGAAGCAGCGTCGAATCACCAGATGGTCTTCTATTGGGGACCCCAGGGGTGGGTCAACGAGTTGCGGTTTTTTGTGTATAACCAGCAAGTCCTAGCTGCCCGCTGGATGGCCGATGGAAAGGTCATGAGTGCAGAGACACTTATCGGAGATTGGGTAGAGGGCGAGTGGCACTATGTAGTTACTACCTGGGACGGTGCTGCCGCTACAGCCAAACTCTACATAGACGGAGAGCTTGTGGCAGAAGTTAGTGACTGGGAAGTGCCAAAAGGAACGGCAGACTATTCCGTCGGGCATACTCCGGAAGGCGGGTCTGTGTTCATTGGCAAGTTGGAGGACATGAAGATCTCCACCGCTGTAAAGACAGCAGAGGAGATAAAGGCAACCTATGAGGCTGACCGCGGTAAGTACACGTCAGATCAGGCCGGCCAAGGACCGACTGATCAGGCTTTGGAGACTGCCGCTGAGAAGAAGTCCACAGCCGCCGACCTCGTATGGTGGGACCACTTCCCCTTGATCATAGAAACAACCAACATAACCTTGGCCAGTAAGTTCCCCACGGATGCGGTCATGGACGGTTTTGCCGTTGACCCTACCTGGGGAATATTTGCCCAGGCGCAGCGCACAATTGGTAGTTATACGGATGGTTCCAAGAGAACGGAGGCTCTTGGCCTGAAGTCCATCGGGTATTACGAAACGTTTGGCCAAGCAGCGACTTACTTGGCTGAGGTGGAGAAAACGGATGACGGAGAATGGGTGAGACATCCGTCTGGTGTGACTAGGATACTGCACAACCACTGGAACTGGCAGAATTACAGCGGGAAAGAAATCGTCTGGGTCGGTGTTCACAACTACTTCGATGACGAAGACTTCGCCCGTCCGTATACTCGGGTCCATGAGCGATACGGCGCACCTCCAATGAGATACCCGGACGGCACTGTTGCTACTGGGTATCTGGATGGAGAGAATCAAAACCCGCTTACCAGCCGCATTTTTGACGCGGGGGCTGCCAAAACCATCTTTGGCGATCTGGTATTTGAACCGTTCTATAACGAAGCTGTAAACGAGGTCGTTATGGAGCGGGGCAAGGCGCCCTACCTCAGAGGGCCGATAGACGGGACCGTGCAGCTCAGCAGTACAGATTATCACAGATACAGTAGTTTTAATATCTCAAAGGATGTCGCGTGCCCCAGCTGGATCGATTATGCATATGCGTCGGCGCTGTTTGCTGCTGACAACGGACAGAAGGGCATGTGGTCCGACAACTATTCCGCTTGGGACAGCTTTGGCTATCCGCCTGTCAATGTGGCTTTTGGCGACTGGTCCGAAGCTACCTTCCGTGAGTTCCTGAAGGACAACTTCACTCCTTCTGAGCTGGCTGAGATGGGTGTTGAAGATGTCGAGTCCTTCAGCATCAGCAAGGCTCTCATAGAGATCGCAGAAAACTGGGCGGGAAGGGAAGTCAACTCCACCAGGGACGCGATCTGGAAGGATGCTCGCTGGTTGGACGAGCCCTTGTGGCTTGCCTATATGATTCACAAGAGACAGATAGGCGAAAAAGGCTTGCGCAACTACTACAATGCCGTAAAGACGGCGGCGGCAGAAGCCGGTCAACCGGATTATTTGGTCATGGGCAATGACATCCCGTTCTTTAGCCTCGGTTGGCTCAGGGGTGACATGGACCTGGTCAGCACAGAGTTGAGCGTAGGGTACCATCCGGGGAGCGGATCGCGGGGCATCATGTATCCGCCTGTCGGCAGGTTTGCTCCGGTCTACAAGCTTGCTGTTGAGCATGCTAAAAGTAGATTTGTAAACGTGTGGATGTATTCTGCGGAAAAACCGGAGATGTCCAAAGTGCTCTACTACGAAGGACTGGCTACACATGCCTTGCCAAGGGCAGGGGTGCCGCAGGAGCCGCAGGCTGTTACTCGGGAGTTCTTTCAATTCGTCAAAGATACCAGAGACACGTTTGGAGCAAGAGTTCCTTTGGAGGATGTAGGCCTGTACTACTCCTCGTCGTCGCAACTGTCGTTCATGACTCCCGGCGGATATTTCGATATGGACAGACAGCCTCACATGTTTGCCTTCTGGGGATGGGGCACGGCTTTGACTGAGCTTCATTATCAGTACAGGGCGATACCCGAGTGGAAGCTTGATGCAGACACGTTGAGCACGCTCAAGGTGCTGATAATACCTAACGCGACCGTGCTTGATCCTCAAGACGTCGAACAGGTCTTGGAGCCTTGGGTCAAGGCTGGGGGCGCTCTGATCGTCACTGGAGAGAGCGGCCTGAGGAGAGGTGAGGCTTACAACTTCAGTATAAACCAGGCAGGGCTGTCACTCGCGACATTGACCGGCGTCTCCAGTGTTGAGGACGCACCTGTGCAGAAGCTCGCGAAGTATGGCGACGGAGTAGTGCTATACCTGAGAGACCCCGTTGGACTGGACTACTACGTCGATGAGAGAGCCAGAAGCGAGAAACTGGGTGCGTTTAGAGAGGCGATGGAGACAGTATCTCAGGGCAGGCAGCTGCTTGTCGACGCCAAGACAGTGCCCACTACAGTAGGGCTGACCCTATACGTTGACGAGGCTGCTGAGCGGCTGTTCATAGACTTGAACAACGTCGATATTGATGTCGCAACGGACACGGTGAAGGAGGCCTCATCGTTCCTGTTCGGTGTCGCTCTGCCGGAGTGGCTCAAGGACAAGCCACTGAAGGCTACAGTTCTTTCTCCGGAAGAGAGAAAACCCGTAGCCTCGATAGCCAAGACAGACGACGGAACATTAAGGGTTCTCGTCTCGCGCATCAAGTACTACGCGAGCATCATGATAGAGGCGAGATAGTGTTCAAGGGTGACATGCCAGACTCACACCAAGAACGGCATCTAGATTAGACCAGCAAGATTGACAACAGTGCACGGACATCAAGATGTGGCATCGCATGTCACCCTGATCACACTACAAAGCCATATCACATCAACAAACGCTAGAAGGTGAGCGGTTGGACGTGAAACGCAGGATTCTCAAGAAATACGAGGGCAATCCCGTGATGAGTCCTGACAGGATGCCCAAAGACGTTCTATATACCTTCAATCCTGGGGCGGTTAAGCATAACGGCGAGTACATCCTGCTGATGGATGTCACGACTCTGGATGACATTCACCGCCTTTGGATTGCTAGGAGCCGTGACGGGTATCACTTCGAGCCGGATCCGGAACCAGTGAACTGGCCTGAACCTGATCCGATTCATCCCGAGACTTGTGTGTACGATCCACGCATAACTAAGATCGGGGACGAGTACATCATCCTCTATGCGAGCGATCTATTTCAAAACCAAGTTAGGGTGGGCATAGTCAAGACCAAAGATTTCGTCACTTTTGAACGAGTTGCCATTGCCAGTGAGTTTGGCAACAGGAACGGCGCGCTTTTCCCGGAGAAGGTCGATGGACTCTATGTCAGGCTGGACCGCCCATTTGGCAATGAGCTTGACCCTTGCTACATGTGGGTGAGTTACTCCCCGGACTTGGTATTCTGGGGCAAGAGTCGGCCTGTTACCTACAAAGGAAAGCCGTTTCAGGATGGTCACAAGCTAGGTGCTGGTGCAGTCCCTATCAAGACCGAGCACGGATGGCTTGAGATTTATCATACTGTTTCGAGTACATGCAACGGGTTTATCTACAGGCTGAAAGCGTGTCTGCTTGACCTAGAGGATCCGTCCAAGATCATTGGTTACACCAGGGACTTCATCCTGTGGCCTGAGCATGACTACGAGATGAAGGGCAGAGTTATGAACGTGGTGTTTACCTGCAATGCGATCGCTGAAGACGACGGGTCGCTGAAGATCTACTACGGAGCAGCCGACACGAATATCGGCTTGGCCGAAGGGCGCATTGACGAACTGGTCGATGCGTGCTTGCGGGGTTAGCCATCGTGATTGGAGGAGGAGCGTAAGTGAGCGTTGCCAGACATAGTAGCACTGGTATAAGCCGTCTGTTGGTTATGCTCGTGTTGCTCGTCAATGTATTGCTGGTGCTTACCACGGCAAGCGTTCAGGCGGTTGTCCCTTATTCCAGTTACGTGTACGATGAGTGGGCCGACGATGTGCCGGCACCTCAGGCGTACGTGCCTAAGGCAGAAATAAGCGGCCGTGACCTTGGTGTTGGAGACTTCAAGGCACCCATGGATATCTGCGTAGGTCCGGACGGTGCCATATACATCTTGGACACCGGAAACAACCGAATTGTTCACTTGACCAGTGACTGGCAAGTTGTACGAGTGATTCAAAGCTTTGATCGCGGAGATGCCGAGGACAGGTTTAGAAACCCTGAAGGACTTGCTATATCCGCCGATGGTGATATATACGTGGCGGACACAGGCAATGGCAGGGTCCTTCATCTGGACAGCTCCGCAGTGCTCGTCAAGGAAATCAATGATCCCAAAGATGACGGCTCCGGGGTTATTCCACAAGGTTTTGTCTTTAGGCCAGCAAAGGTCGGTGTCGACGGCGTTGGCAGGGTTTTTGTAATATCCAAGGGCATGTATGAAGGCTTGATGGAGTTCGACTCCAACGGCAACTTCAGGGGATTCATGGGTGCCCCGCGTGTCACTCCGACTGCCGCCGACATCTTTTGGAGCAAGGTGGCTACGCGTGAGCAGCGTGAGCGACAGTCGTTGTTCTTGCCCACGGAGTTTAGTGCTATAGACGTTGATTCCAGGGGCTTCATATTCGTGACAAAGCAGGGTACTGCAGCATCACCTACCACTCCGCATGTCGTGAGTGCTCTAAAAGGCCAAGGCAAGGACGCAATAATGAAGCTCAATCCTGGCGGATCGGATGTGTTGATACGCAAAGGTTTCTTTCCGCCGTTTGGCGATGTAGCGTTTTCTCGCTATCCTGGCGTTACTGCAGTAGGCCCCTCCTATTTTAGAGACATAGTATCTCGTGAGAACGACATCTTTAGCGTATTGGATAGCAACAGAGGCCGTGTGTTTACGTATGACGGCAACGGCAAGCTTCTGTATGTCTTCGGCACAATAGGGTCGCAGACTGGCGCACTGCTAGGCCCGGTGGCGCTTGACTGTGTCGGGGATGACATCGTCATAGTAGATAGCCTCAAGAACGTCATCTCAGTGTACGCCCCGACGATTTACGCCAAGCGGATTCATGCAGCTATACTCCTATTTGAGAAGGGGTTCTACGACGCTGCAGAAGCCATGTGGAAGAGTGTTCTGAGTTTGAACGCCAACTATGAGCTAGCTTATGCAGGCGTCGGGAGCGCGAGGCTACTCAAAGAAGACTATGTCAACGCTATGAGATATTTCAAACTTGGAGCAGACAGAGACGGTTACTCCAAGGCATATCGGAAGTATCGCGAGGAGCTTGTTGACCGCTACTTCGGCATCGGAGCCAGTGTCATCGTTATTGCAGTGCTCTTGATCTATCTAGTCGTGCGCAGCGGAGTTGTTGCCAGGGCGGTTGACAGGATCAAGACTTGGGCGAGCGGTAGCGGATCCGGAAAGGCGCTGCTGCGAGAGCTAGCCTTTGCGTTTTTCGTCCTGTTCCACCCGTTTGACGGGTTCTGGCAGATCAAGCACGAAAAGAAGGCGAGCGTCAGATCAGCCTGTATTGTGCTTGCATTGGTGATAGCCACATATGTAGGCGTTCAGCAGTATACTGCCTTTATCTTCAACCCGCACGATGTGCAGCAAGTGAACTTCTTGTCCGAGGCGTTCACAGTACTGGTTCCGTTTGGCCTGTGGTGCTGCGTTAGCTGGGCGGTGACAACGCTTATGGACGGAGAAGGCACTATCAAAGACATTTTCATATCTTCTGCATATGCCTTGACACCCATCATTGTTGTCTATATCCCTCTGACAGCGTTGAGCCACGTGCTCGTCCAGGAGGAGGCTGCGTTTTATCAGCTATTCCAGGTGCTCGGGGCTGGATGGGCGCTAGTGTGGTTGTTCTTGGCAACGATGATTGTTCACGACTACAGCTTTGGCAAGACCGCAGGGGGTATAGCGATTACGGTTGTTGGGATGGCGTTTGCCCTGTTTTGCGCCTTGGTGTTCTACGACATCATCGGAGCGTTTACAGGGTTTGTGTCGGGCATATACAGAGAGATTGTATTCAGGATGTAGAGGGGGTTAGGGAGACATGGGCCGAAGGAGCATTTTCCGGATAGCGATAGTAGTTTTGGCCATCGTTGGATTCTCGGCTGTTCCTGTATCCCCATTCCTGTCGGCGCAGGCGGCTGACGAGCTTGAGGGCATGACGCTGGTCACCGAGAACGAGTATTTGGAGCTCTACTTGAACGAAGCGACTACTGAGGCTGCGGTGAGGGACAAGGCCTCCGGCGTCGTGTGGCGTACAAATCCCCTGAACGACAGGCGAGACGCTGCAAAGGCTCAGGTGGCCATCAAGTTTTATGCACCCGGTTCAGTAGAGTCCACAATGAACAGCTACACTGATAGTGCTGCTATAGGGCAGTTTGAGATCGTACCGATCGACAACGGAGTTCGTGTTGACTACACCATTGGAAGGCTGTATGACGAGTATGTCTTGTTGCCGGGCTTGATATCGGCCAGTCGAGTTGAAGAAATTCTCGCACGAATCGAGGACGATAAAGCTCGAAAGAACCTCGAGTCAATGATTGACAGGTACTTTCACTTGATAACCCTTGTTCCTGTTGAGAACGAGGAGGAGAAGATCACCTATTCCGCCAGCCTAAAGGTGTTTGACGGCCTCAGGCTGGAGGCAGAAGGGAAAAAGCTCACTACTAGCCAGACCAATGATATCCTTAGAAACCTGCTTGGCAGAATCGCAGGAGGCAGGCTTGAGTACAAGGAGATTATTGAGGTACAGCGCAGTGACTTCGAGCAGGTCATAGGTGGCAAGGTCTATATCTTGGACGGCAAGACCCCTTCGTTTATGCTAAAGAACATCCTGACTGCCTTTGAGGAGGCAGGGTACACGCTCGAAGACAGGGCAATCGACAATATCGAGAACAACCTTGATCCTCCGCGTCAGCGGTTGGAGGTCTTCAACGTATCTTTGGAGTACATCCTGGACGGCCACGAACTCGTCGTCAGGGTGCCTATGGATAGTGTCAAATTTCCTGAGAACGTTGTTGACTTGGATGGCAAGTACAGCCCGCGGAATACGGTCATCAGTTTGCCGATAAGCGCAATAAAGGTCCTACCATATTTCGGGGCAGCAGACACGCAGGCAAGCGGATATATCTTTGTGCCTGACGGCTCTGGAGCCATCATCAACCTTAACAGCGGAAAAACCCAAGTCAGCTCGTTTACCTCACAGGTCTACGGGTTGAACCCAGCATTGCACCAGCGTGCTGAAAAGGTGACAGATACGAGGCAAGTTCATCTTCCGGTATACGGGATGAAGCAGGGCGACGCTGCGTTCTTGGCAATCATCACCGAAGGTGACTCGTTGGCGACGATTGAGGCGAGCATCGCCTCGGGGAGCGGAGCGTTTAACACAGTAGGAGCCAACTTCGTCGTCCGGCCAGCCACTACCCTCAGCTTGACTTCTGACTGGCAGTATTCGCCGCAGATAGGTTGGGGAATGCTCGGCAAAATGAGCGTCCTTCAGAGTAGGATGGCCCGCGAAGACATTGAGATCAGGTATAGGTTCTTGCACGGCGAGGACGCAGACTACGTAGGCATGGCACACGCCTACCGCGACCATCTGATCGGGAGTGGAGTAGGCTCGGTTTCCCGGGATCAGCTCGATGAAGGCGTTCCGTTTATCGTGGGCTTTTTGGGAGCTACCTTGAAGAGGACCAATATCCTGGGCATTCCGAGGTATGTGTCCATTCCGCTTACTACCTACGATCAGGTAGCGACAGTAGCCGGGGCATTGCAGGAAGCAGGAGTTAACAACCTGGCTATTAGATACGCCGGATGGTTTAACGGCAGCGGAAATCACGACTACCCGGACCGTATCCGTCTGATCGGCGTCCTAGGCGGCGAAGAGGCTTTTGGCGAGCTCTGCGCTCGTTCGGAGGCCAATAGATGGGAGCTATATCCCGACGTAGCTTTTGTAAACGTCTATAGAGACCGCTTGTTCGACGGGTTTAGAGCAAGGAGCGATTCCGCCAGGACTATTGACCGCAAGGTCACTCGGTCGCTCGTGTATGATGTGCCCACATTTGTAGCGGTTGAGAAAGAGTCGGGCTACATCCTGAGCCCGGGCAAGCTGCCGGGCCTCATCAGCAAGTTCATGTCGAGCTTCAGCCGCTATGGCATTGGCGGGCTGTCGCTGAGAGACCTCGGCCGTGATTTGAGCTCCGACTACAGAGATGATCCTGAGAGGCTCATCGACCGGGCACAGGCTCAAGAGATCGTTACTGGGCAGTTGGCAAGGATGGCGGATGAGTTGAGTTTGGGACTGATGATTAGCGGTGCCAACTCCTATGCGCTGCCGTTCGCCAAGTATGTTGTTGATGTGCCCAACGACAGCAGCAACTACGACATCATTGACGAAAGCGTGCCGTTTTACCAGATTGCCCTTCATGGGCTAGTCGACTTCGCCGGAGAGGCGATCAACTTGGCGCCCGATCCGGTTGAGGCGATACTCAAGACAGTCGAGTATGGAGCAAGCCTCTATTTTGAGTGGATGTATGCAGATTCGAGCGAGATCAAAGACACAGACCACGAAGATCTTTACTCTCTGCAGTATCGCGACTGGTTTGATATAGCAGTGGACCTGTACAAGGAACTTCGACCGATTGCCGAGGCTACGAGAACTCAGGCGATTGTCGACCACTGCAGGGTAGAAGAGGGTGTGTACCGCACCCAATACGAGGACGGAAGTGCCGTTATAGTCAACTACAACGGCTACCCGGTGGAGGTCGATGGTGTGACAGTAGATGGCTTGTCCTATCGGCTGGTAGAGAGGGGTGCTGCTCAGTGAGAAAGATGTCCATGGATACGAGACGCGCCTTAACCGGAATCGTGTTCGTACTGCCGTTTGTGATAGGGTTTATTGCGTTCTTCTTATATCCGTTTATCCTGTCACTGATGTTCAGCTTCTCTGATGTATCGGTAGGAGCGTCCGGGTACGAACTTACCTCCGTCGGTCTGGAGAACTACGAGTCTGCCCTGCTGGTCCACGAAAGCTACGTGCGGACTCTGACTGAGACTGTTCAAAGCATGTTGGCAAACGTTCCTGCCATACTGATCTTTAGCTTGTTTGTTGCGGTGCTGCTAAATCAACCGTTTAGGGGCAGGGGCGTAGCTAGAGTAGTGTTCTTTCTGCCTGTGATATTCAACTGCGGAGCGGTGTTGTTGATCGAGAATTACGACTTCTTGACCAACACCTTGACCGGTGGTAGCGCTGCCAGCCCTGGGAGTGAGATCGTGACGTCACTGTTTTACGGTCTTAAGCTGCCGCAAGGGGTGCTTGGGTACATCATGAACGCGGTGAGGGCAGTCCCGGATATCATCAAAGCATCCGGTATTCAGATACTGGTTTTCTTGGCGGGATTGCAATCAGTTCCGGAATCTCTGTATGAGGCGTCTGCGATCGAAGGGGCGACCGGGTGGGAGACATTTTGGAAGGTGACTTTCCCGATCATTAGCCCGCTCATTCCTACGATGATCGTCTACACAGTGATAGATTCTTTTACTGCTCCCAACAACAGGATGATGGAATTGATTCAGAACACTGCCTTCCGAGGTATGGGTTACGGCGTGAGTTCGGCAATGGCTTGGATTTATTTCGTGGTGATAGCAGCCATACTCGCGTTTGTCGTTTGGCTGGTCTCAAAGTGGGTCTTCTATCAGGAGTAGACCAACGAGGATTGCGAGGGATTTTAGATGGCACAACCAATTACTGAGACTCATGGCAGCGATCTGCGTCGCAGATTTGAGAAGTCCAAGTTTCAAGGGCTTGTGTGGGCGATTGCAAGGACTCTGCTGCTGTTGGGCATGGCGTTTATCATAGTCAGCCCGCTGCTTGTGAAGATTTCTGGATCGTTCATGAGCTTAGAGGATGTCTACGACAGCAGTGTAGGCTGGATTCCGCGGCGGCCGACTCTGGAGCACTACCGTGTGGTGTTTCAGTTCATGAATTATCCTCGGTCACTCCTCCTAACGACATTGCTCGTGACAGCTGTCAGTCTGCTGCAGGTGATCTCGTGCACGTTCATCGGGTATGGGCTGGCGCGCTATGATTTCCCGTTCAAAGGACTCGTCTTTGGGTGCGTCCTTTTCACCCTAGTTGTTCCGCCCCAGCTACTGCTTGTCCCGCTGTATATCAACTTCAGGTACTTCGGGGCATTTGGGATGGGGCCGGGAGTCAATTTGCTCAACACGCCGCTACCGTTCTTGCTGATGGCGGGTACCGGTACAGGTATCAAGAATGGCTTATTCATCTACATCATGCGTCAGTACTTCAAGGGTATGCCAAGGAGCCTCGAGGAGGCGGCCCATGTCGACGGAGCCGGGCCATTTAGGACGTTCTTCTCGATCATGCTTCCTGCGGCCCAGGCGCCTTTGCTAGTCATATTCGTGCTGTCATTTGCTTGGCAGTGGAACGACTATTTCTACACGACAACGATTTTCCAGGCCAAGAACGACTTGCTGGTTCACAGATACCTTGGAGTAGTTCAAGACTACATGCTGGCATTCCGAGAAGAGCACGGGTTCGACGCGCCGTTTGAAATGTCGACCATGATATTGAACACTGCTAGCTTGTACTACATCGTTCCACTGCTGGCACTGTTCGGTTTCTTGCAGGGACGGTTCATAGCAGGCATTGAACGAACAGGCCTAGTAGGTTGATGTCGATTTTGGATGACTTGGGGGAGTGGTGTTTTGCTGCTCCACCCCAGTCTAGACCACTAACCTGACACCAGGAGGTACATTATGAGCAAGAGACTGTTTGGGGTCTTGAGCGTTGTTGTATGTCTCGTACTCTTGAGCTCAGGTATGGCTTTTGCAATCGAGTACGACTTCGGCGGAAGGACCGTGGTGTTCGCTGGACAAAACTTGACGCCCCCGCCTGAGGGCAGTCCGGCATATGACAATTGGAAGGCTGCAGAGGAGCAGTTTAACGTAAAGATCGAGTTTAGGAAGGTTGACCAGGGGCAAATTGTTGACACTATCATGGCAGCCGTGCTTGCCGATGATCCTACGATAGACATTGTTCAGACAGCCAGCAATAGCTACGCGCCATTGGTCGCTCGCGGTGCACTGCGTCCAGTTGGCCATCTATTGCCCGACGAATACTGGGAGAGCATTCCTGAACCTCTCCAGGGCCGCGTTGGCTTTAAGGAGTCCAGGACTATACTGGGTGAGTGCTATGGATTGCCAATGAGCTTCGGCGACTACATCATGGTGCATGTGATCGCGTGGAATAAGGACATGTTCAAGGAAGCAGGGCTACCCAGCCTTTACGACCTGGTTGAGTCAGGCGAGTGGACATGGGAAAAGATGAGGGAGATTGCTGCTGCGCTAGTTGCAGACACTGATGGAGACGGCCAGATCGACAGGTATGGCGTTGGCGGCATGTTCCCAAACCACAGCCCCTGGAACACTCTCGTGCCTGTCCTCGCAACCAATGAAGTCCAGCTGACCGCTGAGGTCAACGGAAGGGTAGTATTTGACCTTGATGCTGGCGGAAAGGCTTCGACTGTCCTTGACTACGTCAGACAGATGACAGTGTTTGACAAATCCGTCGACCCTGCGGGATGGAACCACGCTCAATATCTCAACGAAAAGGTCGGGATGTATGTCGTTCCGCTTTGGGCCAACGATGGCCTGGCAAGAGACGCTGAGTTTGAAACCGGCGTAGTTCCAATGCCCAAGGGGCCGGATGCCACTGACTATACAATGAGCGTTTCGTCAATCACCCAGGTTTGCATTCCAGTCTCTTCTGATGAAGACACTGAAGCCCTAATCGCACTGTGGAATGCCTACAACCAGCCCGACTTGGTCTGGGATGACGTTAACAGCAGGGTCTCGGCTGCTAGAGACCAGGAAAGCTACGACTTGCTGATGAGATGCATAACTGACTGGGAGCTCTTTAGCCCATATACAGGAGCCTTGAACAACCAGAACTTCTGGTTCCCGATGGGTGAGTTTACCTCCGGCCGCAGGACTGCAGCTGAGGTTATCGCAGAGACAACTCCGGCGGTGCAGGCCGCGCTGGACGACTTGCTTGGCCAGTAGCCTTGATGTAGTAGTCAGTGCCGACCGGAATCCGGCACTGACTGCGACAGTGGCCTTCGAGGGGGGATGCCTGTCTGAAGTGGTAGAAGCCTGAGAGAAGAGTCACGGGATGTGAGTACAAGTGGTCTACCCGGATTACCTCATTACCTTAAGGAGGTTATCACATGAGCAAGAAGTCTCTCAGTATCGTAAGTCTTTTGACATGTTTCGTGCTACTTGCAGGTTCATGCATGGCTCTAGCCGCTGATTACGACTTCGGCGGCAGAACAGTGGTATTCGCGGGCATGAACATGACTCCACCGCCGGAGGGCAGCCCTTACTACGACGCCTGGAAGGCTGCTGAAGAGGAGTTCAACGCAAAGATTGAGTTTAGGAAGATCGACTCTGGACAGATCGTTGATACGATTATGGCAGCTGTCTTGGCCGGTGACCCAACGATAGACATCGTACAGACTGACAGCGGCAGCTACGCGCCGTTGGTGACCCGCGGTGCCCTTCGTCCGATCGGACATTTGCTGCCTGACGAGTATTGGGAGAGCATCCCTGAGCCTCTTCAAGGCCGCGCAGGGTTCAAGGAGTCCAGGACGATTCTGGGGCAGTGCTACGGACTGCCTATGAGTTTTGGCGACTACATCGTGGTTCAGGTGATCGGTTGGAACAAAGACATGTTTGAGCGAGAGGGATTGCCCAGCCTGTATGACCTGGTCGAGTCAGGCGAGTGGACATGGGAGAAGATGAGGGAGATTGCAGCAGCGTTGACTGCCGACACCGACGGAGACGGCCAGATCGACAGGTATGGCGTCGGGGGCATGTTCCCGAACCACAGCCCTCAGAACACCCTCCTGCCTGTCCTTGCGACGAACGGTGTGGAGATGACCAGAGTTGTCGATGGCAAGGTCGTATTTGACCTTGATGCAGGCGGCAAGGCCTCTGCTGTGCTGGAATATGTCAGACAGATGATCGTCTTTGACAAGTCTGTCGATCCTGCGGGGTGGAATTTCGCTCAGTTCCACAATGAGAAGGTTGGAATGTACGTAGCGCCGTTCTGGGCTACCGACAGTCTCGCCAGCGAGTCGTTTACCTTTGGCGTCGTCTTGATGCCCAAGGGACCTGACGCGGACGACTACACTATGAACGTAACCACCCTCAACCAGGTTTGTATCCCAGTCTCCTCTGACGAGGACACCGAGGCCCTGATCGCGCTGTGGAACGCCTACAACCAGGCGGACTTGGTCTGGGAAGACGTCAACTCCCGTCTCAGCTTTGCTCAGGATGCAGAGAGCTACGAGCTGATGATGCGGTGCATGACCGACTGGGAGCTGTTCAGCCCGTACGTAGGAGCTCTGAACAACCAGAACTTCTGGTATCCAATGACTGAGTTCACCTCCGGCCGCAGGACCGCAGCTGAGATAATCGCGGAGATAACTCCGTCTGTTCAGGCCGTGTTGGATGACATGTTGGGTCAGTAGATGTCGGAGACCGATGTACGGGGTTGCACCCGTACATCGGTGTTCTTAGATGGGGCCGGTGTTCGGCAGGGACGAATCTCTCGCGGACACCACCTGCCCAGAATCAGGTGCAGGCCTGCGCTGTATCGCCTCTTTGTGATGATTCAGCCGGGCGTAGCCTGCTATCAGCAGCAAAGGAGGGATGGTCCCCCCTTAACTCCGGAGGTCTGAGTGAAGAACTATAGAGTGCGAGCTGAGGTCTAAGTTGAGGTTTAGCTGGATCGCCATTTCGCATTAGGAGGGTTATTGCATGAGCAAGAAGTCACTCAGAGTTGTAGGTCTTTTAGTCTGTTTCGTACTGGTCCTAGGCTTGAGTGTAGCGTCGGCTGCCAAGTATGACTTCGGCGGACGGACAGTAGTCATTGCCGGTCAGAACATGGAGCCTCCTCGTGAAGGTTCTCCAAACTACGACAGTTGGAAAGCTGTAGAAGAAGAGTTCAACGTCAAGATTGAGTTTAGGTTCCTAGATCAGGACCAGACTCTGGACACCATCATGGCTGCAGTGCTTGCTGGTGATCCAACCATCGACATTGTCCAAACCAATACTACCAGCTATGCGCCATTGGTAGCTCGCGGTGCACTGCACCCGATCGGAGATCTGGTGCCTGATGAGGTATGGGCAGAATACCCTGAGCCACTGCAGGGTCGTCACGGGTTTAAGGAATCCAGAAGCATTCAGGGACAGTGCTACGCGTTGCCGATGAGCTTCGGTGACTACATCAGCGTACACGTAGTGGCCTGGAATAAGGACATGTTTGAGCGAGAGGGATTGCCCAGCCTGTATGATCTGGTTGAGTCGGGCGAGTGGACATGGGAGAAGATGAGAGAGATCGCTGCAGCGTTGACTGCCGACACTGACGGAGACGGCCAGATTGACAGGTTCGGCGTTGGAGGTATGTTCCCGAACCACAGCCCGTGGAATACTCTCATGCCTGTTCTTGCCACCAACGATGTGCAGCTTACCAGAGTGGACGGCGACAAGGTCGTATTTGACCTTGATGCAGGTGGCAAGGCTTCTGCTGTCCTCGAGTACGTCAGACAGATGACTGTTTTCGATAAGTCCGCTGACCCTGCTGGATGGAACCACAGCCAGTTCCACAACGAGAAGGTCGGGATGTACGTGGTTCCTCTCTGGGCTACTGACGGCCTTGCCAGCGAGACATTCTCGTTTGGCGTTGTTCCGATGCCTAAGGGGCCGGATGCGTCTGACTACACGATGGCAGTTGGTATAGTCAGCCAGGTCTGCTTCCCAGTCTCCTCAGACGAGGACACGGAGGCCCTGATAGCGCTCTGGAATGCCTACAACCAGCCAGACTTGATCTGGAATGACGTGGATTACCGTGTCAGCGTTGCTCAGGACATGGAGACCTACGAGCTGTTGATGAGATGCATCACTGACTGGGAGCTGTTCAGCCCGTATGCCGGAGCTCTCAATGATGAGAACTTCTGGTATCCAATGGGCGAGTTTACCTCCGGACGCAGGACTGCAGCTGAGATAATCGCGGAGATAACTCCTGCTGTCCAAGCTACGTTGGATGACCTGCTTGGACAGTAGTTCCGAGCATGCTGATTTAGCACTCGACTCAACTATCGGGTGGTCTGAGAGGGCCCGGTCCTCTCAGACCACTTACCTTCGAGGCACTCCCTCAGAATTAGCCTCGTAAGACGATGCCTAGGAGGTAGGGTATGAACAGGAGAGCATATAGTATAGTCTGCCTGCTGGTCTGCTTGGTATTGCTTGCTAGTTCTACTGTGTCGTTGGCTGCGGAGTACGACTTCGGTGGACGGACAGTGGTCTTTGCCGGCGCCAATTTTGATCCGCCGCGAGAGGGTTCGTTCGTATACGACAGAAAGATCGCGGTCGAAGAGGAGTTTAATGTAAAGATCGAATTTAGGCAAGTCAGTGGAGACGTGATAGCTGACGTTGTGATGGCGGCTGTTCTTGCTGGCGATCCAACGCTTGACATAGTTCAAACTGATAGCACCAGCTATGCTCCGCTCGTGCTTCGAGGTGCTCTTCGTCCAATCGGAGACTTACTACCCGATGAATATTGGGAGTCTATACCTGAACCCTATCAGGGTCGTGAAGGCTTCAAGGAGTCCAGAACCATACAGGGGCAGTGTTATGCATTGCCTATGAGCTTCGGTGACTACATAAATGTCCAGGTAATCGCTTGGAACAAGGACATGTTCGAGGCGGAGGGCCTCCCCAGTCTATATGACCTAGTCGAGTCAGGCGAGTGGACCTGGGACAAGATGAGGGAGATCGCAGCTGCACTGACAGCCGACACTGATGGTGACGGCCAGATTGACCGCTATGGCATTGGCGGCATGTTCCCAAGCCACAGCCCCAAGAACACTCTCCTAGCTGCTCTTGCGAGTAACGAAGTTGAAATGACCAGGGTTGTCGATGGCAAGGTAATATTTGACCTTGACCAGGGAGGCAAGGCCTCTGCTGTTCTAGACTATGCAAGACAGATGTCGGTTTTTGACAAGTCTGTCGACCCTGCTGGATGGAATCACAGTCAGTTCCTGAATGGCAAGGTTGGGATGTATGTTTCACCGCTGTGGGCAACGGACAGCTATGCCAACGAATCCTTTGAGTTTGGTATCGTTCCGATGCCGAAGGGCCCGGACGCAACCGACTATGCAATGAGCGTCTATTCGGCAAACCAGGTTAGCGTCGTCACTACTTCAGACGAAGACACCGAGGCCCTAATCGCATTGTGGAATGCCTATAACCAACCGGACTTGGTCTGGGAAGACGTGGATTATCGACTTAGCCACGCTCAGGATGCAGAGAGCTACGAGCTCCTCATGAGATGCATCACTGACTGGAAGCTGTTCAGCCCCTATATTGGAGCGCTTAACAATGAGAACTTCTGGTTCCCAATGGAGCAGTTTACCTCAGGTCAGAGGACCGCTGCTGAAATGATCGCAGAAGTAACTCCGGCTGTGCAGGCTACGCTGGACGATCTGCTTGGTCAGTGATGATGCGGTGTAGCGAGTACTACTTCGAACTCGCTTAGGTGAAGAAAACAGCTGCCCGGGGAGGAGTCTTCTTCCCGGGCTGTATGGTCTCAAGGTGAGTCTCACAGCGTTGTGTCCATGGGATTGATTGACCCGAGTGATTTTCCTTTGTGGGGAGGAAGCTGTCATGGTAGAACTGGAAAGATATTGGGAAGAGCCGCCTAAGAAGTACAGGCCATTGCAGATTGTTCACTTTTATTTCCCCAAAACAGAGAGCGAGATGCTTGCGTATCTAAGACAAGCAGAAGAGCTTGCTCTAGGCGGGTTTGTGGTCAATGTCGATTGGACCGACGCTGACACATACCTTCGGGATGAAGCCGAATGGGAAAGACTGAAGCTTTTTGTCTCACTTGCCTTGGAGCACGGCTTTAACATCTGGCTCTATGATGAGAAGCTCTTCCCAAGTGGGTCTGCGGGCAAATGGGTGTATGAGGGAAACCCTGAGTATCAGGTTCAGGGCGTAATCTGCCAAAGAGCGGACGTTGGCGAGCAGTACAGGGGAGAAATGGAGTTGGCCGAAGGCAAACTCCTCTCAGTCGCAGCCTATCGGGTGATTGACGGTAAGATTTCGTTAGATAGCAAGACGGACTTATCCATGAGCGTCGAGGGCAGTAAGGTCAGGTGGGACCTGCCGGAAGGTCAATGGGCAGTTTTGGCCTTTCTAGTGCAGAAGCTTGACTGGGAGACGAGAGCCGGTACGCCATATGTGGACCTTCTAAACCCTGCCGCAATGCGGAAGTTCATTGACGTTACGTACCAGAGCTATCTGGATCACCTCGGGCCGGACATAATGAGCAAGATCGAGGCCATTTTTACTGACGAACCATCTCTTCCGGTTCATGGATGCGACTCCATATTTAGAGTCGACTACCCGGTGATACCGTGGACAGATGGGTTGGATCGCCGCTTTGAGCGTGAATACGGCTACGACATCGTGCCGTGCCTGCCTAAGATCTTCTTTGAGACTTGTGAAGAGTACCGCAAGACCCGACGAGATCTCTGGAGCCTCATCTCCAGGATGGTTCAGGAAAGCTTTTTCAAGCAGATTGCCGATTGGTGCGAGGAGAACGGCACGAGATTTACGGGCCACCTTTACGGTGAGGAGACTCTGTCAATGCAGGTCGGCCTCGAAGGCGACCTCTTTGGTGCGCTCAGGTACATGCAACTGCCGGGAGTGGATAGGCTGTACTGCACGAATCCCCAAGACCTGATACCTGAGAAAACAGCATCATCTGTAGCGCACCTATTAGGCAGAGAGCGGGTAATGAGCGAGTCCAGCGAGCATTTTGAGCGCACGCTCTGGAACAAACCCGTAGACGTTACCGATATGATCAACTCGTGCACTTATCAGTATGCCTTGGGACTCAACGTCATCGCGTCATACTTCCCGTTAGGGGTGGTGTCCCCTGAGGACAGAGCGAGATTTCAGATGTACATGGGCCGGCTTGCTGTTGCGTTGGCAGGCGGGAAGCACGTCGCACCGGTATTGGTACACCATCCAATAGGCGGGGCGTGGGAGCGTTATCAAGCGCCGCCGCGCAAGTACTGGCAAGTGGGTCCCGGGTATGCTTCTCTGACGCAGCCTGAACCCATGAGGCGCCTGGAAATCCAGTTCGGTGAGACGCTTTCGCACCTGATGGATTCGCAGTGGGATTTCGACTTGATCGACGATCAAGGGCTGGCCGGGTGCAAGGTAGTAGACGGGCAGCTTGATACTGGATATGAACAGTTCAAAGCACTCGTGCTGTTCGGTTCCAGCAGGCCGGATGACCCGGCGTTGCAGACTGCTCTCGGTTTTGCAGCAGCAGGTGGGACAGTCATTGTCATGAAAAGCGATGAGACGGAGCCCTTGAGCTGGATCGACGACTTGAAGGAAGCCGGAGCAGTCGTGGTTGATGTGCCTGACCTGTCCGACACCTTGGCCGGGTCGATTGATAGGGATGTAACCCTGTCAATTCCTGATGCGCATATTTGGTGTCTACATCGAACCCATGCGAGCCACGATGTTTATATGATATACAACCGCGATGAGCAGGCAAAGGATCTGGAGGTCACTCTCAGTGCAAAAGGAAACGTCCAACTCAGAGATCCGATGACTGGGGAGGTTCGAGATCTCGGAAGAACGAATCCTGTCGCCTTCACCGCGCCTGCCAAGTCCGCAGTGTTCTTGGTGGTGACACCCTTAGATAGAGATATGGTATAATAGTTCCGGAATGCATATTGTGGGAATGTCAGGTAATCAATCGGAGGGTGATAGCCTTGAACATCTACGATGTCGCGAAGGCGGCAGGAGTCTCTACTGCCACAGTGTCGAGGGTTATGAACGGCAAGCCCGACGTCAAACCTGAGACGCGACGCAAGGTGTTGAAGGTCATTAAGGCTATGAACTTCAAGCCGAGAGTCGGGCGCACCGAGCTCGATACGATCGCGATATTTGCACCCATGGATCAAGTGAGATTGAGCTATAGCACGTATTTCTCAGACTTGGTTTTGGGCATCAGCTACACGGTGTGTGACTACGATCTCAATCTCGAAGTGGTGTCGTTGCGCAAAATGCCAAAGGACCCATTGGACTTTGCTGTTTTTTGCAGGGAGCGGCGAATACGCGGCGGGATCTTTGCGATGACTCAGCAGACCGACCGCTATGTAGAAGAGTTGGCCAAGAGCGGCTCCTTTGTTGTAATAGGCAACCACTTCGGTGAAGACGTGCCCAGCGTCAGCACAGACAACTTCGGAGGAGCGTACAAGGCAGCCAAGTACTTGGTTGACATCGGGCATAGAAGGATTGGAGTAATCGTCACTGACATCAGATATCCCGACCACAAGAAGCGCGTAGAGGGGTACCGCCAGGCACTGACTGAGTGCGGCCTATCCATCGATGATGCTCATTACATAGATACCATGGGTGGCGATTTGTCAAATGCCGATACGGAGTTTAGGACACGGACCATGCTATCATCCTCAAATAGGCCTACAGCCCTGCTGATGACCAATACAGTCGTAGCTGCAGACATTGTTCGGATAATCCATTCAATGGGCATGAGGATACCTGAGGACATCTCGGTTGTGGCGTTTGACGATGATATTCTGGCAGTCCGGCTCAACCCTCCGCTGACTACGGTCAGGCAGCCCGTGTTCGAGCTCGGCCAGGTAGCGGCCAGAGAGGCGATCGCACTGTCGAATGGCGAGCGCACGTCCGAAGAGGTGTCAGTAGTGCTTGATACCGACCTGATTGTTAGAGGATCGACCGGTCCGCTTCAAGCAGCCACTGCGTGAGTGCGGCCTGATTCGAGCGATAAGTGCATGAAACCTGGAGCTTTGCTCAGCTAGTGCCGATGATTACTGTGACTAAGGCTGGAGTTTTGGAGGCGATCAGGTTGAGCTCAAGAGAGGAGCTCGAGGTAGCTACCTTGGCTGGCGGATGCTTTTGGTGCACTGAAGCCATTTTTCGAAGGCTAAAGGGTGTCAGCGAGGTAAGGCCTGGTTACTCAGGCGGCCACGTTGAGAATCCCTCGTACGAGGATGTGTGCACCGGTTCTACCGGCCATGCGGAGGCCGTCCAGATCCTATTTGACCCACAGACAGTCTCTTTCAGGCAGCTGCTGGAGGTGTTTTTTGCGGTCCACGATCCTACAACATTGAACCGCCAAGGCGAGGACGTGGGAACCCAATATCGTTCTGCGGTTTTCTATCACACTCCGGAACAAGAAAGGACAGCTCGCGAGGTTGTCGACGAGCTCTCCAGATCCGGGAGATACGCATCTCCGATTGTCACAGAGTTGGTTCCGTTCCAAGCCTTCTATCCGGCTGAGGATTACCATTTGAACTACTTCGAAAGAAACCCGAGCCAGCCTTATTGCAGTATTACGATCGGGCCGAAAGTCGCGGCCTTTGAGAGGCAGTTCAGCTGTCTCCTGAAGGACTAGTACTTCAAGCGGGTAGCCGCTGAGGATCGGAGGGTACTAGATGAGGACCATCTACTACTGCTTTCCAGACGGCAGACACAAAGCCCTTACTATGAGTTACGACGACGGCAACATTGCCGACCGGCGACTAGTTGAGATCTTCAACACACATGGAGTTAAAGGCACCTTCCATCTCAACGCGGGGCTGCTTGATACAGGTGATCGGGTATCCTCAAGTGAAGTCAAAAACCTTTACACAGGCCACGAGGTAGCCGCACACGCCTATACCCATCCTACGCTTGAGCGATGTCCCAGCGAACAGGTCGTCCTTCAGCTTATGGAGGACAGAAAGGCCCTGGAGAGACTCGTCGGCTATCCGGTGCGGGGCCTGTCCTACCCTAACGGATCGCACAATCGCAGGATTAGGGATATACTCCCGCATGTTGGAATAGATTACTCAAGGGTTGTCGAGAGCACGAAATCTTTCTCGATACCTGACGATCTATACCAGTGGAGACCGACCTGCCACCACAATCACGACCTGATGCCACTCGCTAGAGCTTTCGTCAATCAATCCAAACCCGCCTATCTCATCTTGATGTATGTTTGGGGACATAGCTTCGAGTTCGACAGGCAGAATAACTGGGATTTGATCGAGGAGTTCTGTGAGTTCATTGGAGGCAGGCCAGACATCTGGTATGCGACCAATATAGAGATAGTGGACTACTTGGATACCCTGAAAAGGCTGAAGTTTTCAGCAGCAGGTGATTTGGTGTACAATCCATCTGTTGCGCCTGCGTGGATCAGCGTAGACGGTGAAGTCATGGAGATAAAAGGAGGTTCATGCATTAGTATCTAGCTAAACCATATCGCCACAAGATTTCGACAGTCTAGACAAGATCCTTTATAGAGTCTATCGCATTACAGGTGTACAATATAATCACGGAAACACTTTCGGTGAGACTCCTCTGAGCTTTCTTGATCGAACTCACTGTCCACCGTTACAGCAAGACAGGACACAGTCAGAGATCGGGTGGCCAGTTTGCCTTATAGATCTTACATGTATGGCCTATGTAGCCTTGATTGGCTTATGTATATGGCAATAGCATTGGCATGTTAGGCATAACTGGAAGGGGAGAGCCGATTTGACTTACCGACTGCCTGCTAGATTATTTCGTTGGCTCGTGGTCTGTTGGTCCTGTATTCTGCTTTTCTCAATCGGGGCATGCGCGGCTACGCCGATATCGGCCCCCTATTACAGCTACACGTATGACTTTTGGGCTAACTGGGTTCCCTCTCCTCCTGCTTACCTACCAGATAGGGTCTACTCCGGAACTACCCTTGGCGTAGGTGCTCTGAACATCCCGCAAGACATCTTCGTAGCTCCGGATGGCAGGGTCTATCTAGCTGATACCGGCAATAATCGAATCATATGCATGGATTCCGACTACCGGGTAATTCAGGTTCTTACAGAGTTCTCAGACGGTTCATCCACTCATCGCTTCAATAGACCTGAGGGTTTGTTTGTCACCGAGTGGGGCGAGCTTTATATTGCCGATACCAACAACGGCCGAGTGGTTGTACTCGATCAGGATGGCGGTTTCTTGAGGATCATCGGGCCGCCCGTAGAGACCGACGATACAGAGGGTCTGTTGCCGAACAATTTCGTCTACAGGCCCAAGAAGCTGGTTGTGACTCCGTCTCGTCACATGTATGTCATCGCTCGTGATATACACGATGGGTTGCTCAAGTTCAATGCCGGGGGCGAGTTCGCAGGGTATATCGGAGCCCCCGAAGTAAAACCGTCTCTCTGGGAGATCATCTGGAGCAGGATCGGCACTCGAGAGCAGCGGGAGCGGCGAGCGCTTTTCCTTCCTATTGAGTATGCAAACATCGACGTGGACCACAAAGGCCTCATCATGGCCGTTCAGCCCGGAGTAGTTGAAAAAAAGAAGGAGTCAATAAAGCGGCTCAATCAAGCGGGTGAGGACGTACTGATCCGAGCCGGTTTCCACGACCCTCTCGGGGACATATTATCAGACAAGAAGTCGAGTTTGTCACAGTTCATAGACATCGTGGCCAGAGAGGCCGGGACGTATTCGGTGTTGGACAAGGAGTACGGGCGGGTTTTTACATATGATTCGCTCGGCAATCTGCTATATGCATTTGGCGGTATGGGCGACACGGCAGGGCTGTTCCGCCAACCGATAGCTATTGATACAAATGGTCCGGATATAATCGTCCTTGATGCTGCAGGTTCTTTCACGGTCTTCAAGCCTACCGAATACGGGAAACTCATACTCGCAGCGCTCTTGCTCTACAATCAAGGTCTGTATGACGAGTCCGCCGAGATTTGGACACAGGTCTTGAAGTACAACGCCAACTATGACAAGGCCTACTCGGGGATTGGCCGGGCTTTGTTGCGGCAGGGCGACTACGTAGGCGCAATGACATATTACCAGCTCGGGCAGAACAGATCGGGCTATTCCGATGCCTATGGCATGTACAGGGAGCAGGTCATACAAGAAAAGGGCGGACGGTTCATGACCATCTTCTTGGCAGTGCTGTTTGCTCTGTATCTCTTCAGCAGGACAAGGGCATTTGCTGCAGTCAAACAGTTGTTGTCAATCAATGACACTGCCGCGACAAGTGCCTTAAGCGCTCCTGTGTCTGACGAAGGGCCAATGGCCGCCGAACTCACGCTGGTTGAGCGTCTTGCCCGGTGGGCCAAAGAGACGGGCCGGGCTCTCAAATACTCGTTTCATCTCCTTGCTCATCCGATAGACGGATTCTGGGAACTCAAGTATGAAAAGAAGGGTACTACGTCGGCAGCCTGGGTCATAATCCTTCTGGTCGTGTTCACACTGGTTCTTCATAGACAGTATACAGGGTTCATATTCAACAAGAACGACTTGGAGCGCATAAACCTCGTTATGCTCGCGTTAGGCGTTTTGGTTCCGTTCTTCCTTTGGTGTGGAGTCAACTGGGCATTGACAACGCTGTTGGAAGGGAAGGGGACGTTCAAGGACATTTTCATTGCTTCGGCTTACTCTCTGGTACCGCTGATATTAGTGATTATACCCACTATAGTGGTCAGCAACTTCCTCAGGGCTGAGGAAGGCGGAGTGTATCTCTTTGGGATGGCCTTGTCATTGGCATGGATGGGACTTATGTTGTTCATCGGGACCATGGTGACGCACGAGTACAGCTTCTTTAAGACTGCTGGTACATGCGTGCTCATTATCGCAGGTGTGGCAGTGGTGCTGTTTATAGGTCTGTTGTTCTCAACCGTCATCAATCACATGATAGCGTTTATCCTTAGTGTCTACGCTGAACTTATGTTCCGTTAGGAAACGGGGGCCGTGCTAGATGAACTCCATGTTCCGCAGATTGGTGGCTCTGGTTATCACAGTGTTGGGGCTGTGCGCCTGTTTGGCGGTTCCGCTCTGTGTGTTTGCAGCTGATTTACAGGGCTACGAGGTTGCAGCTGACAATGGGCGATTGACCCTGTTTATCAATCCCTCGACAACGGAGATCGCTGTCAGAGACAATGAGAGCGGAGAAATATGGTATTCCAACCCACCAGGCGCGCGAGTAGAGAACTACCAGCTATCAATCATATACTACGATCCGGAAGACAAACGTAGAAGACTGGACAGCTACAAAGACAGTGTCGCATACGGCCAGTTTGAGATCGAGCCAATTCCTAATGGCGTGGCTGTAAGTTACACGATAGGCCAAGAGTGGAAGGAAGACGACTTCATCCCGATCGCAATATCGTATGATCGAATGCACTCTCAGATTATTGCCAGGATCGAAGATCCGAAGGATCAGGAGTTCGTCCTCAAGCAGTATGAACTCCTTGAGTACAAGCTGCTGCCTGAGCCCGATACATCGGGCACTCTTGGGCCAGACAAACTATGGGGCAAGTACGAGCTTGTCTCGCCTTTGCGGACTCTGAGGGCTCAAGAACAGACTACCCTCAATTTCCTAATAATTGATCGACTTGTTGACAGGCGAGACGACATAGACGAGAGAGCAGACGTAACTGAAGACATGATGATTCAGTTACTCGATAACCCCACGTACATTCTCAAGCAGCGTGTTCTGCCGTGGGATAAGGTCGCTTTGATAGACCTACTAAAGAGCATCGGCTACACGCCCGAGGATGTTGGGGTAGACAACGAAGCCAACAACCTGCCTGCACCTAAGCCAAACAACGAGACCTTCGACGTTACCATTGAGTACACGCTTGATGAAAGCTCGTTGGTTGTGACTATACCGATGGAAAAAGTGCGATACCCGAAGGACGTAGAGGCACAGCTGGCGTACGTCAAGGGCGCAGCCTCGGTATTCCAGGGGCAGGTCGGGCGAGGCAATGTGTACGAGTACTTCGTCGAGCCTGTAGGCGGAACTCTCGTGACCTTCCCACTCTACTCGCTCGGTGTGTTGCCTTTCTTCGGCGCGGCTCCAAGGGGTGCCGAGGGATACATCTTTGTGCCTGACGGCTCGGGTGCAATACTTGACATAAGCCGGGTCAATGACAGAGCTTATCGCAAGAGAGTGTACGGCGATGACTATCCAATCATGCCTTTCACTACGGCAGAAGAGGAAGAGACTGTGCCGACCCCAACACCTTATTCCGTCCATATGCCGGTGTTTGGGTTCAAGAGAGGAGATAGCGCTTTCTTCTCTGTAATCGAAAGCGCCGCGCCGTTCGCTTATGTGTGCGGTCAGATAGCGGGCAGTAACAACAACTACAGTTACACGTACGCAGACTTTGTCTTGATGCCGTTTGGGACAGTCCAGCTTGCTACGACAGAGAGAAGCGAGCGCGGCGGGGACAAGTCGATCAACGTATATGCTGAGCGACTTCCGAACGAGGATATCCGCATAAGGTACGCGTTTCTTGATCCTGACTCTGCAGACTACGTAGGAATGGCTCGGTATTATCAAGAGTATCTCGTGGATCACGGGGTGCTGAAAAAGACAAACACCGATGGCAAGGTTCCTTTCTTCCTTGAAATAGTGGGTTCCATCAGGAAGCAAGTGCCCATACTTGGCGTTCCGGTCTACACTACCGTCGCACTCACCACGTTTGAGGAAGCCAAACAGATCATTGATGAGTTCAGTGCTGCAGGCGTTAAAGACATAGTGGTCAAGTTCACCGGCTGGCTAAGAGGCGGGGTCGACCACGAGTTCCCAAACAGGATCGTGGTAGACGACGCGATCGGAGGTTCCCGCGCTCTCAGGGAGTTCGCAGACTACCTCAAACAGCGAGGCGTCGAGTTGTATCCCAACGTCTACTTCCAGATTATTTCCTCGACTGCAGACAACCTGAGTTGGAGGAGAGAAACTGCCAAGACTCCGAGTGGTCAGTGGACCTTTAACGTTCTGTCGCCTCGTCGGCTTGGCACGATCATGTCGAGTTTTCTGAGAAACTACTCTAGGTTCGGCCTAGAAGGTATTTCTCTCAATGATCTTGGTGCCGAACTAGTCTCTGACTTCGATCCCGGCCGAATGATCGACAGAGGCGAGGCTCTTGACATTGTCAAGGAGCAGCTCGAGAGAGTGCGCAGTGAATACGGCCTTGATATCATGTTGAGTTATCCGAATATCTACGCTTTGCCCTACGGTAAGTACGCGGTATATGTGCCACTAGAAGCCACCCAGTACACTTCAGTGACAGACAGCGTTCCATTCATGCAGATGGTGCTTCGCGGGTATAGCGTGTACGCTGGAGGTGCGTTCAACAGGTCGGACAATATGCGCAAGGAGATCCTCAAGTCCATCGAGGTTGGAGCATATCCACACTACCAGCTCTTCTATAGAGAGCCGTCGATCATAAAGGGCACTGACTACAAATCGCTTTACTCGTGCTATTTCCAGGATTGGTTTGAGGATGCAGTCTCGGTGTACAAGGAGCTGGAGGCGGTCCTTGGTAGAGTCGTAGATCAGCGCATAGTCGACCATAAGAGGCTTGCTGAAGGTGTTTATCAGACCACGTTTGAAAATGGCATATCCGTCATAGTCAACTACGGATCTGACCAAGTTGAGTTCAACGGCATTCAAGTAGATGGCTTCAGTTACAGAGTCATCGAGGGGGGGCAAGACGGTGCAAACTAAGCGAGGTCTGCGTTTGACACTCAAACAGAGAGAGGGCGTATTGGGCTATCTCTTTATATCCCCGTTCATTATCGGGTTTATCCTCTTTATCTTGGCACCGGTCGTGCAGTCTATCGTGTTCAGTACGAACAAGATCGAGATAACTTCTACCGGGTTTGACTTGATCTATATTGGAGCAGAAAACTACAAGTATGTCCTTCTTGAAAACGCAGACTTTCTGCCAACGCTCCTCTCGACGACAGGCAAGATGCTCAACAACGTTTTTTGGATCATCGTGTTTAGCTTCTTTGCGGCTGTGCTGCTCAATCAGCGGTTCAAAGGGCGTCTGCTCGCTCGTACTATCTTTTTCTTGCCTGTGATTGTTTCGGCCGGGGTAGTCCTCAAGTTGGATCAGACGGACTACCTGACCGGTGTTGCCTATGACACGGTCAGTTCGGCTTCCAACATACCAGGTTCCAGTTTTTTGAGCGGTCAAATACTGATCGCCTTTCTACTGCAGTTGCAGATTCCCCGCAAGTTCCTGGAACTGATCGCAGCAGCTGTAGACATGATACCCGAGATCATTAATGCTGCGGGCGTTCAGATTTTGGTATTCCTTGCGGGCCTTCAGTCAATAGATCCGTCTTTGTACGAGGCATCAGAGGTCGAAGGCGCCACTTCGTGGGAGAACTTCTGGATGATCACTTTCCCGCTTCTAACGCCATTGATCATAACAAACATAGTGTATACGATCGTCGACTTCTTCATTTCGCCAAGCAACGAAGTGATCACGATGATTCGCGAAACCACGTTCTTTGGCAGAGGGTTTGGAACAAGCTCGGCGATGATGTGGATATACTTCGCGTCGATAGCAGTTGTGCTCGCTATAGTAATGGGCCTTTGGTCTCGCATTCCGCTTTACAGAGAGTAGCAGTTGACCAAGATGGAGTCTCATGCCTGGAGGGGTAAACGTGGCGAACGCAGAACGTAGATTCAGTTTCAAAGGAGTTGCCAGGTCTGTTAAGCGCTCCCTAATCCCTCGTTCGTTCTTATCTGGTGTTGGCGTTGTTCTGCGCTACTTGATAATAGCCGGCATATGCTATGTGATTCTGTTTCCACTAATAGGTAAATTCTCTACTTCACTGATGACTCGGTTTGACGTGTGGGACCAGACTGTGTCGTTCATACCCAAGTACCCGACACTCAACAACTACAAACTCGCTTGGGAGTTTATGAAATATCCGACGGCCTTTCTTAACTCGCTGAAGCTTGCTCTGTTGGTCAGCGTCACTCAGCTTGCAGCGTGCACTATTGTCGCTTACGGATTTGCCAGGTTTGAGTTCAGGGGCAAGGGATTCTGGTTCGCGCTGGTTATACTGTCGCTCGTGATTCCTCCTGAGTTGATCAGTACTCCGCTGTACCTTAACTTCCGCTTCTTCACAGCATGGGGCATCATACCCGAGCCCGGGTTGAACCTGCTCGGGACCATCTGGCCCTTCCTCCTGACGTCAATGACAGCGACGGGCGTGAAGAACGGTCTGTTTATCTACATCCTGCGACAGATGTTCGCAGGACTACCCAAGGAGCTGGAAGAGGCGGCCTATGTTGACGGCGCAGGACCGTTACGAACATTCTGGCAGGTGATGGTGCCGAGCGCTGTCCCAGGAATGGTCGTTGTCTTTCTGTTTGCCTTTGTTTGGCAGTGGAATGACTATTATCTCGTGACCATGTACATGAGAAATCAGACCGTCCTTCCGGTCATGCTTGAGAATCTCGCGGCCGCGGTGCTAGGCGATCAGTGGCAGCAGGCTCCTGAGGAGGCTTCTCTGCTCAACAGTGCCGGCGGAGTAATGATAATAGCACCTGTGCTGGTCCTGTACGCATTCATGCAGAGGCACTTCGTTGAGAGCGTAGAGAGGACCGGTATAGTCGGCTGATCGCTCTAGAAGCAGTATCGCTGTCTAAACGTGCTCGGCGATGTGCCGGTGCTCTTTTTGAAAACATGTCCGAAATACGAGGCGCTCTTGAACCCGCACTGCAGAGCGATCTCTGAAATCGAGTAGTCGGAGCTCGCCAAAAGGCGCTTGGCCTTTTCGATGCGCTGCTTGGTGATGTGTTTGTTAGGCGTTGTGCCCATCTCTGCAGTGAAAACTTTGTGAAAGTAGAAGGGGCTCATAGACAGGTGCTCTGCAAGTATCTGAAGGTTTAGGTCGCTGTCGAGATTTTCATCTATGAACTTGAGCACCTTGCGCAGTCTCGAGTAGTGGGGACAGGGGCGGGTAGAGTTTCGCTGATCTCTGTACAGCTGATAGATTATCTGTAGGATGCAGGACTTGGCAACGATCGGTGTGACTGGACTGGGGCTGATCATCTCCTGGAACACACGGTCAAACAGTCTGTAGTACACCTCTGATGTAGTTGAGTGGTAGATCGTTGGCAGCGCATCGAGGATCGGGTTTGAGTATACGGGCTGAAACTCTTTCTTGGCCAGTGGGTCGTAGGACGCCGGATCTTTGTCTCCATCTCCTAGAAGGTCAAAGCAGATGAGGTAGGAGTTGTACGGCATTATCCCTTGAGTGAAGTGTCCGGGTGCCCTGAAGAGCACGTCGCCCTTTTGTACTGGGTATAATCTGTCGTCGATGTACTCGTAGCCCGAGCCGTCAAGTATGAGTTCGAGTTCGTAGTCGTACGTGTAGCGCGGTTTTGCCTTTGTCCCTTTTGGGTAAGGCATGCCCCGGAACATCACGCATATCAGTGCCTTGGGAGAGATTTTATCTGTAGGCACGGGAATCGGCTCTGACTGGTGATGGCCTGGCATCGTGACACCCCCGAAGCCTAGTTTGTTATGTACATCTTACCACAAGATTGTGCAATCGCAAAGGTTTCAACCGCTTTTTGGTTTCCAACGAGTGGCTATATCAAGACAGCCTAGCACATCCTCACGAATTCTTGGTACCTCGGCTGCAAACCGCGATAGATCCGTGACCGCACCCCGTATGTTTTCCGGTTATATACAACGCAAGATTCTGATATGAGACACAGGATAGTGGTAGAGAAATCCGCGGTTGACAGTGTATGATCGAAGTGGGCAAGGACTGCTACCTGTGCCTCGCAACAGGTGGTCCAAAACGCAATGATTGCAGTGGGGAGACGTAGGGGTTATGCAAGAGCCTATACCACCAGGGATTGAGAACGAACAGCTTACCGGGATCAACAAGGAACCGCCTCATGCGACTTTGATGCCGTACCAGTCTTTGGAGCAGGCACTCGCAGCACAACGCCATAAGTCTCCGTTCTGTCGCTCGCTCAATGGCGTTTGGAAGTTCAACTTCGCCACATCTCCAGAGTACAGGCCAAAGGATTTTTACCGCCCTGACTACGACGTTAGCGGATGGGACGACATCAACGTGCCCTCCAACTGGCAAATCGAGGGCTACGGCACACCTATCTATGTAAACAGCCTGTATCCGTTCAAGGCGGATCAGCCCCGGGTCATGGGCGAGCCAGGACCCGACTGGACTACATACAAAGAGCGAAATGCCGTAGGCAGCTATCGCAGAGATTTCGACCTTCCTGCTGAGTGGGAAGGCAGGACAGTGTTTATCACCTTCGACGGAGTTGATTCCGCGTTTCACCTCTGGGTCAACGGCCTCTATGTCGGATACAGCGTCGACAGCCGGACGCCTGCGGAGTTCGACATAACAGACTATGTACTCTCCGGCAAGAACACAGTCGCAGTCGAAGTCTATAGGTTTAGCGCAGGCAGCTATCTCGAGGACCAAGACATGTGGAGACTTAGCGGCATTTTCAGAAATGTCACGCTTTGGAGCGCTCCACGGGTTCACATTCGCGACTTCTTCGTGAAGCCTGATCTTGATTCGCAGTACATCAACGGGTCATTATCTGTCACTGTGAAAGTCAAGAATTTTGCAGATGTCGCGTCCACTCCTAGGCGCGTTTCTCTGCAATTGTACGATCGCGATCTCAGACCGGTTGAGGGAGCTGCTGTATCGAGCGAGGTCCCGGGATTGGCTGCAGGCGAAGAATGGTCCGGTACTATGTGTGTGTCTGTCCCCAATCCGCACAAGTGGACTGCGGAGACCCCGTATCTGTATACCACTGTATTGGCTCTTCATACAGAGTCAGAGGTTGAGGAGTATATTTCTTGCAGGACTGGGTTTAGGAAGATCGAAATAAGGGGTAGAGTGTTCATGATCAACGGCACCCCGGTTAAGCTTAAGGGTGTCAACAGACACGAACACTGGCCTGACACTGGTCATTACGTCAGCGAAGAGCGGATGAAAATCGACTTGGAGCTGATAAAGTCCTGTAACTGCAATCACGTTAGGACTAGTCACTATCCGAACGATCCGCGTTGGTACGAACTGTGCGATGAGTACGGGATCTACCTCACTGACGAGGCCAATATCGAGTCACACGGGTACCGGTCGAGAGGAAACGTGTTGGGAGACATGCCCAAATGGGTTCGGGCGCACAGGGCTCGTATGGCTGCATGCGTCGAGCGTGACAAGAACCATCCTTCTGTAGTGATGTGGTCACTCGGCAACGAGGCCAGTGGCGGCAGAGGGCTGCGTGAAGCCTTGCGGGTTGCAAAATCTATCGACCCCACGCGTCCGGTCCAGTATCAAGGATTTGGGTTTTTCTTCGACAGGGAAAACCCGACAGATATCGAGAGTCAGATGTACCCTCCACATGAAAACCTGGAGCGTATCGGCCAGGCAGACTTGACCAAGCCGTACTACATGATCGAGTTTGCGCATTCGCTTAACAACTCTATGGGCGGATTGGGCGAATACGTTGATATCATCGACAAGTACGAAGGGCTTATGGGCGGAGCTATCTGGGAGTGGTGCGATCAGGCCATATGGAACAAGACGGATCCGGACAGGCCATTTATGGCTTACGGCGGGGACTTCGGTGACGTCCCCAATGACGGGCTGTTTTGCCTGGACGGAGTCGTGTTTGCGGATCGCCGGATCTCACCCAAGTATGTCGAGGTCAAGAAAGCGTTTCAGTGGGTCAAGTTCGAACCTGGGGACTTGTCCAAAGGGGCTATCAGGGTCACTAATAAGTACGCCTTTACCAATCTCGATAGGTTTGACATTGCCTGGAGCGTTACAGAGGACGGCACTGAGATAGACAGAGGAACATTGCCGCGAGTCTCGGTAGCCCCTGGAGAGTCTGCAGTTTTGTCGATCCCGTTTGCTGAGATCAACGCCAAGCCGGGTGCGGAGTATTTGCTGAGAGTCGCATTTCTACTGGGCGAGAGCACCTGCTGGGCGGATGCCGGATTTGAGATTGCCTCGGAGCAGTTCGAGCTTCCCATTAGGACTGCTCCGGTGATTGTTCCTGTGCGGACCGGGTCGCCTCGGCTGTCGTTGCATCAAACCAAGTCGAGTGTGACAGTGTCCGGCGAGTCATTTGAGGTTTCGTTTGACAACTCCAAAGGAGCTATCGATAGGCTCTGCTATGATGGCGTTGAGATCTTCAATAGTGGCGGCGGCCCGTTGTTGCACTTGTATCGAGCCCCCCACAGGCACGACGACAACTGGGCTAGGGATGATTGGATTGCGTATGGGATCGGCCGTATGACACACAGGGCCCTGTCTGTAGAGGCCTCGAAGATCGCACCTGGATTAGTAAGAGTCGACGTAGTGGCAGTATCTGAGGGGAGAGGCGGGTTCAGAGCAGACCAGAAGGTGCACTACACGATTCACCACAGCGGACTCATATCCGTGAGGTGGTCGGTGGACTTCTCCAGGGACAATGTGGTGCTGCCCCGCATCGGAGTTCGAGCCTTCTTGGATAGGAGTTTGAGCGATCTCTGCTACTACGGGCGAGGCCCCATGGAGAACTACCCCGACCGCAAGCGAGGCAGTGACATAGGCCTGTATTGTAGTACGACCCGAGACGAGGTAACACCCTATCTTGTTCCTATGGAGCTGGGCAATCACGAAGACGTGAGGTTTGCTGCTTTGACTGACAGTGACGGAGCTGGGTTGCTCATAGCAGCACTTGACAAGCCATTTTCGTTCTCGGCTCTGCCATATTCGGATGAGCAGCTGGAGCAGGCTTTTCACCCTCACGAACTTACTGAGAGCACTGCAACAGTTGTGTGCATAAGCTCCAGGGTGCTGGGTGTCGGGACTGCTGGTTGCGGGCCAAGGCCGTTGCCTGTCTATGTGGTTCGCAGTGAGCCCGCGAGTTTTGGGTTCGTCCTTTGCAAGGTGTCGCCGGAGACAGCAGATCTCGCCGGGCTGGCTCGATGTGCAGTCGCCGAAGCCTGTTACTCTTGAACTGGCAAGCTATGTATTTCTAGATGTTGGATTAACAGAGTACAGACATTTGACAATTCACTCCTAATGACCGCAAGATTTTGATAGCTCCGACAAGAATCTGGACAGGATTGTCTTTCGCATACGTGAATACTTACTCTATAGAGATAGTTTTCAATTTGGTATCTTAGTTGTTTCTGGCACAACAAATGTGGTTGAGTCTTTTGAGCAAATACCTCCTTGAGCTATATTGCGTGGTTTCTAGGTTTCTAGGCCTCGAGTCGATAACCAAACTTTCATAGTAAGTCTGTTCCAAAGGAGGTGGGGCACACTCTCATTTGGTCAGAATGGTTCTATGGGGTTAGCGCTAGGTAACCGCGGTGACCACGGACGCGCCGACGTCGGCGCAATCAAAAAAGGAGGAAAGAGGCCATGAAGATCTCTAGACTCATCCTAACCGTATTTATGGTTCTGTGCTTGCTTTCTGCTGTAGGCGTCGCCAGCGACTACACGCCTCCTCCGGGAGTACCTGGACCAGGTGAAGTCGATCTTGGTGGTGCTACAGTCACTCTTATCGGTCTTAACCTCGACACCAGATCGACATGGGAGTGGGGGACTGCCTTCTGGGATATCTTTGACCAGCGCAAGGCAGAGGCAGAGCAGCTGTTCAACTGCAAGATCGAGTTCATCCACGGGGGCAACTACCAGGAGCATGTTCGCAATCGGGTCCTCGCAGGCGATTCCAAGTACGACATCATCGTCAACAGGGGCAGAGAGATTGGCTTCTTTGGCCTTGCCAAGGACGGCATGTTGCTGCCAACGAGTGACATACTCCCTGCAGAGTACTTCGATCAGCTAGGCATTGCCGACAGGAAGGCCATCGAGAAGTGGTCGTTGGGCGGCAAGTACTATGGTTTTGGCACCCTGTTCGCCGACTTCAACAACACGCTGCAGATCTGGGCGTACAACAAGACCATGCTCGAGAGAGAGGGCCAGCCTGATCCTTACGAGCTGTGGAAGGCTGGAGAGTGGACCTGGGAGAACTTCGAGAAGATCGCCAAGGCAGTCACTCGTGACACTGACGGTGACGGTGTCATCGACCAGTGGGGCGCATACGATATCATCTACGATGGCCCGAACTTCATCAGAGCCATGGTCATGAACGGCGTCGAGATCACCAGGGTCGATGAAAACGGAAGGGTCGTCTTCAACTACGATAGCCCAGTAGCGATTGAGACGATGAATATACTCCTCGCAGGACGTTCCGCCGGATATATGGCAGTTGGAGTAGATGGCGCGGACTTCCTAGCCGGCAATGTTGCGTTCAGTGGCGCTCACATCATGGGTCACAGATGGGCCAAGCAGAGCCTGCAGGATGAGTGGGCATTTGTGCCTCCGCCGAGGATGCCCAATGTGGATCGTCCTTACTACATGGCTTTCGACTGGCGCACCAACTTCCTGCCTGCCAATGCAGCCGACCCGTTGGGCTTGATAGCGGTCTGGAGCTACCTGGTCAGAAACGATGATATTGACATGCTGACCGAGGAGCACCTCACCCAGCTGTTTGACCAGGCCATGCCTCCGAACCAGGAGTCCTTTGAGGTCTACATGGCAGCCGTTGAGCAGTTCGAGGGCGAAGGCGACCAGTTTGAGAATACCGCTCTCTGGAACGACATCGTGGTACCTGCGCTTGAGAGTGTGCTGAACGGCGAGAAGACGGCTGCGGCCGCAATGGCTGAGATTCAGCCTCGGGCTCAGGCATTCCTCAACGATCTCTTTGGTCAATAAGGCTGTCGGACGTCCTGGTTGGACGTATAGAGTAGGCTAGCGAGACGGTCTCCACCTTGCGCGAGGTTTTGCGCAGGTGGAGACCGTCTTTTTTGCCTTCTCAGTTGTTCCACACATCGGTTCTTGACGGAATTAACACAAGAAAGCGGATGCAATAGGAAGGAGAAATCAAACTCGTGTTCAAATACCCACTAGAATGGAAATCGGTTTCCGTTCCGTTTTTTGGTCTGAAGTGAGCTGTGAGAAAGCTGGCGCTTTGTCTGTGAGTTGCTGATACGCCTTTGATATCGCATTTGCCTCGGTTTATTGCTTGGATCGGCCTAGTTCTCCAGAAATCTGTGCTATCAAAGAGGAATCTGGCGCCTTCCTATTTCGGTCCGCAGGAGAGCTTCTAGGTGAGTAAGACCGTGTAGCAACACGGAATCTGTTACGAGGTTGCTGCGGGTCGGTGAAGGAAATTCAAAAAAAATGGACGCGGTAGGGAGGAAAAACTGAATTTGTGTCCAAATAATTACTTAGTGGAAAACGGTTTCTGTTGTATTTGGTATCTTTCAGGGTAGTCGTTGGCTTGGGGGGACAGATCGGTGTCTAGTGACCAGCAGGTTGTTTCCCTGTGCGACGCGTATAAGGACTACTTCCCAATAGGTGCCGCTGTTTCTTCTAGATGTATTCACACCCACCGAGACTTACTTCTCAGACACTTCTGTAGCGTCACAGCGACCAACGAGATGAAGTTCTCATCCATTCATCCGGATGAGGGCTCTTATCAGTTTGTGTTGGCAGACAGCATTGTTGAATTCGCAGAGGCCAACGACATGCTGATCAGAGGCCACACCCTGGTCTGGCATCAGCAGACCCCAGAGAGGGTTTTTATCGACTCGGATGGTGCATCCGCATCTAGGGACTTGCTTTTGTCTCGTATGAGGGATCACATAGAGACTGTGGTGTCCCGGTACAAAGGCAGAGTGTATTGCTGGGATGTTGTCAACGAGGCGATAGACGACAAAGGTTCGGACTACTTGCGACCGTCGAAATGGTTGCAGATCATTGGACCGGACTACATTGAGAAGGCCTTTGAGTACGCACATGCTGTCGATCCTGACGCACTTCTCTTCTACAATGACTACAACGCAGTTGCCCCCTACAAACGAGAGAAGATAATGCGGTTGATTACAGAGTTGCAGCAAAAAGGCATTCCCATACACGGCATTGGCCTTCAGGGCCACTGGAACATTTACTGGCCGTCTGTCGACGAGATCAGATACGCTCTTGATGACTACGCTCGTCTCGGTCTGACTATTCAGATTACCGAGCTCGATCTGTCAGTGTTTGCATATGGAGACACACGGATCGACCTCACGGAGCCGACGAGCGAGATGATGGAATTGCAGGCAAAGAGGTACGAGGAGCTTTTTCGCTTGTTCCGTGAATACAAGGGTGTCATCAGCGGAGTCACTTTCTGGGGAATTGCCGATGATGTTACGTGGCTGCATAACTTCCCGGTGAGAGGCAGGAGGGACTGGCCATTGCTCTTTGACTGCGAGCATCAGCCAAAGGAGTCCTTTTACAGAGTAGCTAGATTCTGAGACATCGGGCCAGGCCTCTGCCTCAGGCAGCCTGATTTCTTGCTCGCAGTGTACTTCAGACAGAAAGGGGGCGGTATTCTCTCGGACGGACGAATAGCGTTTTAGCACGGCGTTTCACATATTGCGTTGTCACAAACACAGGTTTGACAGATCAAAATAGGGAGGTCTGGTAGTGATGATACGTAAGCTGAGCTTCCTGTTGGTCGCAGTTCTCATGCTGTGGACGCTCACAGCGCAAGCCTACGAGTTCGAGTCTGATCGTATGTACTTCGGCGATATCGACTTCGGCGGCGCCACTGTGACGATCGTCTGCCACTTCAACTCGTATCAGAGGTTCATGGAGGGCGGAGTTGAGGCCGGCAAGCTCGAAGAGGCTAAGAAGCTGTTCAACATCGGCGACATTCAGTTCCTCGAGGTTGGCTGGGGCGAGATGGGTGAGACCTGCTTGAACAGGTATATGTCAGGAGAGTCCACGTGGGACTTCTGGAGATTGCCACATGCCTACTTCTTCGACCTCGCGACCAAGGGCGCATTCTTCGATGTCGGCAAGATCCTGCCTGAGAGCTATTTCGACAGCATGCCCAGGATCACTGCTGAGAAGGACGCTGCGATAACTCGTGGTCTTGGAGCTCAGCGGTACCACTTCTCGATAGGAGTTCCTGACGACTACGGTCATTCGCTCTTCGTGTGCTTCAACAAGGATATGTTTGAGAGAGAAGGCTTGCCTGATCCGTACGAGCTCTACGAGGAGGGCCGCTGGGACTGGGAGACTGTTGAGGATCTCGCAATCAGGCTGACCAAGGACACTGACGGAGACGGTGTAATCGACCAGTTCGGATTCCATTGGATCGACCCGACTTACTATATCTTTGCCAACGGCGGACAGATCGTCAAGCTGGACGAGAATGGCGATATGGTCTTTGCGATGCAGGATGAGGCTGTGTACGAGGCACTCCGCACGTATCATCGGTGGCAGAACGTCCTCGGTTTGACCACAGGCGACTGGCAGATGCTGGACTTCGAGCAGGGCAAGGCTGCTATGGCTTGGATGCCGTTCTACGAGATCCATCAGGTCGATTACGAGTTTGATTTTGGCGTGCTGCCCTTGCCGAAAGGCCCAGACGTCGATGAGTGCGTCTTCGCTCCGGGCGTAGGCGATGCCATATTCATCCCTGCGAACGCTGCGAATCCTTTGGCGATGGTCGCGCTTGACAACTTCCTGTGGCCTGTCGAGACCTACTACGAGGAGCTTGACAATGCGATTCGTGCCAAGGTCTCCGATGTGCAGGCGTACCAAGTCTTCCAAGAGGCCATAGAGAAGTGGGACGGCCGATATGCCAGCTACTTCAACTTCCTGGGTGCTTACTGGGATGCAAACACACCGTTTGGTGGCATAATCACTGGAGTCAATGACGGCAGGAGCCCGGCAAGCGTCGTTGCTGAGTATGCGCAGATGGCTCAGGCCAAGATCGACGAAATCTACGGTCAATAAGCGTCAGACGCACGCTGGGACGGCTTGGCTGTTTGCCGAGCCGTCCCAAACCTGCGTAAGCTGTCTAGCTACACCCGAGCGTTCAGTCAAGGGGGAGGCGAAGCTGAGGTCATGTGGTTGAGAGCGATCCAACGAGGATTAGGTCTTGGTGCGATGCTTCTCGCATTGCTGCTCGCTACAGCAAGCTGTGCAGGACAGACTGGCGAGTCAATAAGCGGGTTTGTCGTTCCGTATAACAGCTATGTGTTTGACTTTTGGGGAAAAGCAGCTCCTTCGCCTCAGGCGTACGTCCCTGAACGCTTCATCACCGGAGCTAGTCTTGGTGTAGGTGATTTCAAGGATCCAGGCGACATTTGCGTCGCGCCTGACAAGACTATTTACATAGCTGACTCTGGCAACAACCGCATTATCCATATTGACAGAAACTTCACTACGCTGAGGGTCATCAAGGAGTTTGACAACGACGGTAAGGCTGATACTTTCAAGACACCCAGAGGGATATGTGTCACTAGTGACGGGCATCTCTATGTAGCAGACACTGGAAACTCCAGGATAGTGCATCTGGATGCGGATGGCCAGCTCGTGCGGATCATCGGACCGCCGACTGCAGAAGTCGAGGGTATTTTGCCTGAGGGGTTCGTGTACAACCCGATCAAGATTGGGGTTGATCAACACAACCGTCTCTACGTTGCATCCCAGAACACTTATGATGGGCTCCTGCAGTTCAACGCAGCCGGTGAGTTTAGCGGATTTGTTGGAGCTCCAAGAGTTGCACCGAAACTGTGGGATATCATTTGGTACCGCATAGCGACGAAGAGCCAACGCGAACGCATGACTCTGTTTCTCCCGACCGAGTACAGCAATATAGATCTCGATACTGGTGGTTTTGTCTATGCTACAGTCATGGACAATGTTGTTGAGGATGACGCAAGTCCTAAGGACGACAAGATCCGCAGGCTAAACGCTAAGGGCGAGGATCTGCTCGTTCGCGAGGGATTCCACGGCATTATAGGAGATATCGAGTACGCAAGTATCAATACGACTGCAACCAATAGAGGACAGTCCGTCTTGGTCGATGTTGTGGTGCATGACTATGGTGCCTACAGCGTTCTGGACAACATAAGGAGCCGGGTCTACACGTATGACGACACGGGCAATCTACTGCACGTGTTTGGATATAGAGGAACAATCAAAGGGCAGACTGTAAGGCCCGTAGCGCTAGAAGCTATTGACAGGAACATGCTTATACTAGATGCACAGCAACTGGGAATCGCGGTATACAGGCCGACAGATTACGGCATGCTCATCTGGGCTGCGCTCGACTATTACAGTAGGGGCGACTACGTGCAGACTGAGGCGATTTGGAGGCAGGTTTTGGCGCTCAACTCCAACTGCGACGTTGCCTATACAGGCATCGGCAGAGCTCTGCTCAGGCGCAATCAGTACGCCGAGGCTATGACCAACTTCAAGCTAGGCAACAACCGCAGGGAGTACTCCGAGGCGTTTGAACTCTACAGGCGAGAGGTCATATACGACAATCTATCGTTGTTTATCGCGATTCTAGTCGCAATCATCGTCGTTATCTATGTAGTAGTCAGGCTAGTGAAGCGAGCCAAGACTATCGCCTTGGCAAGACCTTTAGTTGCCAGTGCCGGCAGCAGGCGTGAGAGTGGGCCCGTTGCCAGGTTCATCAGAAAGACTCTGGAGGAGCTCAAGTACGCGTGGCATGTGATACTCCATCCGTTCGAAGGCTTTTGGGAGCTTAAGTACCTAAACAAGGGGTCGGTGGTGTCGGCTTCGATCATACTTGCGGTCTTCTGCATGGTCTACGTGTTCTGGCGGATGTTTGCCGGCTTCATCTTCAACACGGTCGACCTTAGCCAGTTCAACGTGGTGCTCGAGATAGTGAGCGTTTTGTTGCCGTTTGGATTGTGGTGCGGTGCCAACTGGGCGTTGACCACGCTCATGGATGGAAAAGGGACCGTTCGGGATGTCTACATCGCCAACTCTTACGCGCTTGTGCCCTTGCTTCTTTTCCTTATCCCATTAACCATTATCAGCAACTTCATTACCGCTGAAGAAGGGTTCTTGCTGTATCAGCTTCCTCTGATTGTGGGAGCTGCATGGTCCGCCATTTTGGTGGTCTTGGGTGCTGTGATGACCACTCACGAGTACGACCTGGGGAAAACAGTGTTTACTTGCATACTGACAGCTGCCGGGATGGTCTTTGCTATGTTCCTGGCTCTGCTGTTTGTGGATCTGATCGAGGAAGTGGTCCTCTTCGTCAACGAGCTCATAACTGAGTTTGCATACAGGACTTAGTGCCCGCGTCCTGAGTTACGCTGCTCAAGATCGGTGTGGTGCAAGAAAGGAGGCAGAGCACACCCGTGTCTTCATTGAGAAGAATGTGCCTTCTGACTGTGGTCGTTGGACTGTCGCTGCTCACTGCCAGCATAGCGAGCGCTGACTCCATTCCTTCCGGGTTCGAGTTGGTCAGTGAGAACGATTATGCCGAGCTGTACGTCAAAGCCGACACAGCCGAGATAGCCTATAGAAGCAAGGTTGACGGAAGTGCTTGGTTCAGCAATCCTCCTGATAGAGCCACTAGGGAGACCCGAGTTAGAGGGGTCGCCAAGGATAAGCTTTCTGCGCAGCTTGTCATTAACTACTACTCGATCAATCAGAAGCTGGAGATGGACAGTTACAATGACTGCATCAAGTACGGCCAGTACCAGATCACACCGATTCCCGGCGGGGTAAGAGTCGACTACGAGCTGGGAAGACGATGGCAGGAGTCAGACTATGTTCCGTTCATCATAAGCGAGGAACGGTTCAATGACCTTGTCCTGGCCAATCTCGACGAGAAGACTCAAAAGACCTTGCGCAATCAGTACGTTCGATTTGCTTTTGAAGAGGGCTATGTAGACACGGACAACATCAGCGTCTTCGGCGTAGACATGGAGGCCGTGTTCGGAACGTATGGGTTCAAGGTTGACGAACCGGGAATCAGGGCCACTGATAAACGGCGTGTCCTGCAGGAGTATCTCAACAGGGTTCGCGACGCAAACGAGTACACAACCTTGTCCGAGATAAAGACTGAAGATGTCGAGGGAGCCTTCGGGAAATCGGCTCTCATGCAGAAGTGGAACCTAATGCAGTGGGACAAGGACGCCCTAGTGGAGTATTTCAAGGCCGCCGGGTACACTCCTGAAGACGTTCAGATAGACCATCAGATGTTTGGAATAGAGCCGCCGTGGCCCGACGTTCGCAACTTCAAGATTAGCGTTGAGTACGTGCTTGATGGTGCTGACCTGGTTGTCCGCGTTCCCGCTGGCAGTGTGTCGTGCCCAATGGAAGTGTACGACCCGAAGCTCAAGAGAATGATGTCGTATCCGCTCACCACCATCAATCTTCTGCCGTACTTCGGAGCCGCCAATGACGAGTCCCAGGGTTACATCTTTGTGCCCGATGGTCCCGGCGCTCTGATCTATTTGAACAACGGCAAGACAACGGCTGAGACATACGGACGGGCTGTCTACGGCAGGGACCGCGCATCCATGCCTGTCAACGAGTACAGTGCGGATTCGAAAGAGCAGATCTATTTGCCTGTATTTGGATTGAAGAATGACGACAGGGCATTTGTTGCTATCTTAGAAGACGGCGACGCGATGGGCCAGATCAATGCTGTGGTAGCGGGAATGAGAGACTCGTACAACAGGGTTTGGGCTTCGTTTGAGTTCATTCCGAACGCTCGTATTAACCTGGAAACAGATCCTGGGAATGGCTACGTGGCGCGTCTCGGAGCGCTCTCGGTTATTATGTACCAGTCTCGTCCCTATTTGGGTGACATGACTGTTCGCTACACCTTCCTGTCAGGCGACCAGGCAGACTACTCTGCCATGGCCAAGCGCTATCGGGATTATCTCGTCGACAAGTACGATCTTGGCCGCATAGATGCGAAAGAAGGACTGCCTTTAGTCCTAGAGATCATCGGGAGCTTTGATAGGACCAAGCCCGTCCTAGGGTTCCCTGTAAATGTGGTTCAGGCTACGACGACATATGACCAGGCCGAAGAGATAATCGACGACTTGCTCAAGAGCGGCGTTCAGGACCTTCAGATAAGGTATCGGGGCTGGCTCAAGGGCGGCGTACGCCATATTTATCCTACAAGGGTGGTTGCTGAGGGCAAGGTAGGAAGTCTGAATCGCCTAAAGCAGTTCTTGGCCTCGTCTCAGCAAAAAGACGTTGGAGTCTTTTTGGATGTCGGCTTCCTTAACGTCTTGAGAAATTCACTATTTGACGGCTTCGTTACGTATCGTGACGCGTCAAGGTTCCTGAACCGTAAGTCCGCATTTGTGACTGATCATAACCTCGCTTCCCATCAGGTTAAGAAAGGAACGGAAAGGCCCGTTCTCTCGCCAAGCAGGTTGCCGTCCTTGGTGCAGAGTTTTGTAAGAGACTACGATAAACTGGGGGCTGAAGGGATCTCGCTCACCTTTATGGGTAAGCAACTGAACTCGGACTTCCGGTTGAACCCTGATGCTGCGGTTGACAGGCAGCAGTCTAGACAGATCGCCATAGATCAGGCGGAGTTGATCGCTGGTTTGGACTACGACATCATGGTTACAGGCGGCAATGAGTACATGCTGCCGTACGCCAAGTACGTTATTGATGCGCCGATGTACGCAGTTGGGACGACACTTGTGGACGTGTCTGTTCCGTTCTACCACATAGTAGCCAGCGGGCATGTGGTGCGTGCAGGCACTGCGGCCAACCTTGCTGACGCAGCGGGAAGACGGCATCTGCTGAAGACCATTGAGACAGGATGTGTCCCGTACTTCGTGGTGACCTACAGGCCTTCTTCTGACATGAAGAACACGCAGTTCGACTATTTATACGCGACCACCTACCACAGCATACGGGACGAGATCTTGAGTTTCTACAAAGAGATCTTGCAGATATCCGGAAACCTGTGGTCCAAGGAGATCATGCGGCATGAAGTCATAATGCCGCAGGTTCACCGAACCGTGTATGAGGACGGTACGTCCGTGATAGTCAACTACAGAATGACTCCGGTCGAGGTTGACGGAGTGTTGATTGATGCAGAGGACTACCTGGTGATTGCCGGAGGTGACAGGAGTGCAAACTAAGCGGCGGTTTAGATGGACATTCGAGAGGAGACAGAAGCTGGGCGGCTTCCTCTTTACTATGCCGTTCATTGTCGGATTCGTGTTGTTCTTTTTGGTTCCGTTCGCCCAAGCTGTCATTTTTAGCTTCAACGAACTGAAACTCACCAGCACAACCTATGAGCTGGTGCCCAAAGGGGTCAGCAATTACGAATATGCCCTGTTTGTTCATCCGTCGTTCGTGAAGCAGCTGACTGAGCTGATGGGAGATCTCCTCGTGGAGATGCCGCTCATTCTTGCCTTTAGCTTCTTTGCCGCTACTCTGATAAACCAGAAGTTCGCTGGCCGCGGACTCATCAGAGTTATATTCTTCCTGCCGGTCATCTATTCTGCAGGTGTCATTCAGAAGTTGGAAGTGGAGGACTATTCAGCCATAATGTTCGCAACATCTCGTAGAGCCGCTTCTTTTCTAAGCAGCGATTCGATAAAGGCACTGTTTGCGGCTGCACACCTGCCCGGTGCATTGACCAGGTATGTAAATGCCATGATTGACAATCTCCCTGAGGTCATTAGGTCATCAGGAGTGCAAATCCTCATATTCTTGGCGGGTTTGCAGTCGATACCACCGGAGATATACGAGGCTGCGGATGTCGAGGGAGCCACTCCATGGGAGAAGTTCTGGTTGATTACGTTCCCGATGGTGAGCCCCTTGATCCTGACCAACCTGGTTTACACCATTATTGATTCGTTTACCGACATGAACAACAATGTCTTGAGGTTAATCGAGGAAGTCCTGTGGCGTGGTTACGGATACGGAGCAAGTATGGCAATGGCCATGCTCTACTTCGGTGCCGTATCGCTTATACTGATCGTGGCATTTGCACTTGTATCTCGACGGGTATTCTACCGGAACTGATTGCAGAGACATCGGAGTCCGCAGATGGAGGTGTTCTCATTCATATGTTTTCTCTGAGACAAGTTCGAGCGGGTACAGTGTTCATGGTGCTGTGCAGAACTGTGCTTTTGGTCGGCATATCATATGTGATTTTGGTGCCGGTATTTCTGCGGATATCGCAATCGATAATGCCGGTGGAAGATCTCTACGATCAGTCGGTAAGGTGGATTCCCCGTAGTCCTACGCTAAGCCATTTCAAGATGGCGTGGACGCACATGAAGTATCTCACAGCACTCAGGAATTCGGTGCTGCTGGCGACAGTTGTGAGCGTCGTCCAGGTCATATCATGCGCGATGGTCGGTTACGGCCTGGCCAGGTTTCATTTCCCGGGCAACGGTTTGGTCTTCGCTATGACCATATTCACGCTGGTTGTGCCTCCGAAGATCATCGTTGTACCGACGTATCTGAACTTCCGCTACTTCAATTTGCTGGGGTTGTTGAAGGATAACCCGATCAATCTTATCGGTACGTATTGGCCATTCATCTTGTTGGCTCTCACGGCTAACGGGTTCAGGTGCGGGTTGTACATATTCGTCATGAGGCAGTTCTTCCGTGGGATGCCCCGAGAACTGGAGGAAGCTGCCTATATTGACGGAGCCGGTTTGATCAGCACGTTTACCAGAGTGATGCTGCCCGGAGCTGTTCCTGGGCTGATTGTGGTGTTCCTGTTCTCATTCGTCTGGCAGTGGAATGACTACCAGTACATTACAATGCTTATGCCCGGCAAGACGTTCTTGACTTATATGCTAGACCAACTGCTACCTACAATGGCCAATTACATGGGTGCTACAGATCAGATCACAGTCTCTGCCGGATTCGCTGACAACCATTACCTCTCACTAGTCAATAGCGCTGGCATGCTGCTGATGATCGCCCCGCTGTTGTTGCTCTACGCGTTCACACAGAGGTACTTCGTAGAGAGCATTGAAAGGACAGGACTCATCGGTTAGGTTACCCTGCGCGCTTATTCGGAGGTGTACAGCCTTGACATCGGGATTTGTTCGCAAGGCGGCAATTGCCTGTGTCGTCGCAGCGTTAGTGATAGCGGCGGCATCCACCGCCTTTGGAGACGATGTGCCTTCTCTCAAGGAGCTCTTTGAGGACAAGTTTTTAGTCGGGTGTGCTGTCAGCCGCAGCGGATTGCTTCTTTATGATCAGCTGATTCGCACTCACTTCAACGCGGTTACAGCTGAAAACAGCATGAAGTGGGAGAGTGTTCATCCTCGTCCGGATGCATACAGGTTTATCGAGGCGGATGCCATTGTGGAATACGCTGAGAAGAACGACATGGTCGTAATAGGGCATACGCTGGTGTGGCATCAGCAGACGCCAAGCTGGGTGTTCACAGACGAGAGTGGCAAAGAGGTTACTCGAGAAGTCCTTCTCGAGAGGATGAGAGAGCACATTCATACAGTAGTCGGACGGTACAAAGGTCGCGTTAAGGGCTGGGACGTCGTCAATGAGGCCATCGACGACAGCACTTACGGTCTTAGGAATTCTCTCTGGCGCAGAATTATTGGTGATGACTATATCGAGTGGGCGTTTAAATTTGCCCACGAAGCCGATCCCGATGCAGAGCTTTACTACAACGACTATAGCACTACAGATCCGAAGAAGCGCGAGGCGATATACAACCTAGTGAAAGGCTTGCTTGATAGAGGAATTCGCGTCGACGGCATCGGCATGCAGGGGCACTGGGATGTTCAATGGCCGTCGGAGCAGGATGTGTGTGACACGATTGAGAGATTTTCCTCACTTGGTGTCAAAGTCCATATTACTGAACTTGATGTCAGCGTGTTTCCTTGGTCTGACAGGAGCAACCGTTACGCAGATGGACTGCCCGAGTCCGTGGAGAGGGCGCATGCGGCCCGGTATGCCATGATGTTTAGAGTGTTTCAGGATTACAGTGACGTCATTGAGCGCGTGACGTTTTGGGGAATAACTGATGCGGGGAGTTGGAAGAACAACTACCCTGTTCCCAGACGAACCGACTATCCGTTGCTGTTTGACAGACAAGGTCAGCCGAAGGCGGCCTTTTGGGCTGTAGTAGATACCGTGGTGGATTAAGCCGCCCCTACGCAGGCGATCAGTGGTTCCTTGAGCTAGCTCGAGTAGGAGGGATGCGTCGACATGCGCTGTCCGCTGCTTAGGAGAATGGTGCAAAACTGTATGGTCTTCGTGCTCTGCGGGGTCTTGGCTGCAACTAGTTGCCATACTCGGCAGATTGCGTCTGCCGCGACGAATGTGACCGGATTCCAGCGCAAGGAAACGTACGGGCAGTATCTAGCCAAGTACGAAGGCGCACAGACTCCGGACATAGAGATACTCATTCCCGGAGAGTCGTTTGCGAGCGCCGATCCGATGCCTGAGATTCTGCACGATCCGTTTGGCCTTCAGGGAACGGCTGTTTGCACAGACGAGTACGGCTACATCGAGTGGATTGTGAACGTGCCGCAGGCCGGGCTGTACAATATCGAGCTCATGTACTATCCTGTGCAGGGGAAAGGGATCACAGTAGAAAGAGAGATTACGATCAACGGTGAAGAGTTGTTCGAAGGAGCTGACCAGCTTGCGTTCCACCGTATGTGGACAGACAGCGGACCTTTCCTTGTAGATGTGCAGGGCAATGAGATCAGGCCTGCTCAGGTTGAGACCCCGAGATGGAGAACAGTTTATCTTAGCGATCCGCTTGGCTATGAGCTTAAGCCGTATAAGTTCTACTTCCGCGAGGGTGAAAACAAGATCAGGCTGACATCTATAACAGAACCTATGGCAATAGCATACCTCAGGCTGTGCCAGGCCGAAGAACCCAAGCCGTACAGCGAGCTGGCCAACGAGTATGCGCAAAAAGGCTATAAGCCTGCAGCCGATGTCATGATAAAGATCCAGGGAGAGGGCGCCGCATACAGGTCCAGCCCTTCCTTGTTTGCGACTTCCGACCAGGGAGATCCGACCTTGGAGCCTTATCATCCAGCTGAGATCAGGCTTAATTCCATCGGAGGGTACAGATGGTCTGTGCCTGGAGACTGGATTACCTGGGAGTTCACTGTTCCCGAGGATGGGCTCTATCAAATAGCCATCAAGGGCAAGCAGGACATGAATAGGGGCACTTTCAGCAACAGACGCATATTGATTGACGGCAAAGTGCCTTGCGCTGAGTTGGAGTCGGTGAGGTTTGGCTACTCATCCCGCTACGAAATAACGCAACTTGGCAAAGCCCACCAGGACGAGCCGTTCCTATTCTATCTGACTAAAGGGACCCACGAGATTACGTTGGAGGCTGTCTTGGGCGATCTGGCACCCCTAGTTAGTATGACGGAGGACACGCTTTACGAGCTTACGTCTATCTACCGCAGCATCATAATGATAACTTCTCCGAGTCCGGACCCGCTGAGGACCTATCAGTTGGACAAGCGAGTCCCAAAACTGCTTGAGCGCCTACGGACTCAAGCTGAAGCCATCACTTGGATGGCTGACGAGTTTGAGAGGTTGACCGGGCAGAGGGGCGGGCATACCGCTACGCTTGTCGACATTGCACTGATGCTAAACAGAATGGCTGACGAGCCTGATTCCATACCAAAGATCTTGAACGAGTATAGAGACGGAATTGGAAATCTCGGCACTTGGATAATGAACACAAGAAACCAGCCGCTGCAGATCGACTACATCGTCGTCGCTTCTCCTGAGCAAAGGATGCCGAGAGCCACTCCGAACTTCTTCGAAGTGATGGCGCACGAGATACGGGCGTTCATCGCGTCGTTCACTTACGACTACACCAATGTGGGCGACATCCGCGAGGTCTCGGATATCAAGGACACGAGGATCAGCGCAAAGGACGATCCCAACACCATCAAGGTGTGGATCGGACTTGGCAGAGACCACGGTCAGATACTCAAACAGATGATCGAGGACAGCTTCACTCCTGAGACCGGAATCAAGGTGGAGCTGGAGCTCATCAGCAACATGGGAGCGTTGCTGGTGCCTGCGACAATAGCCGGCACTCATCCGGACGTTGCTCTCGGCGCAGCCAACCTTGATCTGGCCTTTAGAGGAGCGGTGGCGGATCTAACTCAGTTTGAGGACTTCGAGGAAGTGGCCAGCCGCTTTATGAAGTCGGCTCTTCATCCGTATAGGTTTAGGGACGCTGTATGGGCTCTTCCCGAGGTCCAGAGCTTCCCAATGCTGTTCTACAGAAAGGACGTGCTGGCGGAACTGGGTCTTGAGGTTCCGCAGACTTGGGATGAGCTGCTTGCGATCTTGCCCGAGCTACAGAATCACCATCTGGAGTTTGGCATGGCGCCCAATATGTGGACGCTGGCTATGCTCCTTTACCAGCAAGGAGTAGCTTTCTACAAGGAAGACTGCATAGCCGTCAACTGGGACAGCGAAGCAGCGATACAGGCTTTTAAGTGGATGTGTGAGCTCTACACCCAGTCAGGATTGCCGCTGGAGTACAACTTCATCAATAGGTTTAGGACCGGGGAGATGCCTCTGGCGATTGCGAACTACGGCGAGTTCAACACTCTTACTGTGTTCGCACCAGAGCTTAGAGGTCTGTGGGGAATGGCGCCAATACCTGGCACGAGGCAGCCTGATGGAACCATCAACCGTGCCGCCTCAGTTGACAACGGGGTCCTGCAGATGTCTGTTCAGTCTACAAATACAGGAATGACGATCCTGCAGCCTACGGGTGCCACGGGGTCAATCATATTAGAGAAGTCCACAAAGAAGCAGCAGGCATGGGAGTTCCTCAAGTGGTGGACAAGAACTGACACGCAGGTTAGATTTGGAAGGGAAATCGAGGCTTTGATTGGCGCAGCGGCTAGGTGGGCGACTGCAAACGTCGAAGCTATGCAGCTCTTGCCCTGGAGCACCGAAGACAGACAGAATCTTCTCGAGCAGTGGCGGTGGATCGAGGGAATGCCTCCTGTCATAGGCCAGTACTATGTCTCCAGGCACTTCGACTGGATGTTTAGGGCTGTGGTGCTCAACAAGGAGCCTTTGAGGGAGTCCGTTCTCAACTACACTCGTGAGGTCAACCTGGAGATCGAGAGGAAACGCAAAGAGCTGGGGTACGAGACCGACTACGAGAAGCTTGACGACAGGCTGGAGGAGCTATATTGGAGTCACTACATGCACGTATACAGGCTCGAAGTTCCTATGGCCGAAAAGAGCAAAGAGTTCGACGAGCTACTTGAGAGATACGGTATACTTGTGGAGTAGCCGGATGTATGGATATCGGGTTTGCATGACGGATTGCTGTTAGTAGAGCGGGGGTAGACGGGTTGGTTACCATCGACGATATTGCTAGGATAGCTCAAGTGTCCAAGTCAACAGTCTCCAAAGTGATCAACAACTACAGTGGTGTCAGCGATCAGACTAGAGAACGCGTGCTCAAGGCGATGAAGGAGTGCAACTACTGGCCAAACGCTACTGCAAGGAGCCTCACGACGAGCCGTTCGGGCATTATAGGCCTGTTCATTGCTAGCAAGCTGAACGACAGGTTTTTCCGAGAAGTGCTCGATGGGCTGGAGATGTCTCTAGGAGGAAAAGGATATGACATACTCTATCTATCGAGTAGGCGGGCGGATAACACAGGCCGCAGGTTTGGTTATGTTGAGAAGGCCAGGGACAGACATGTTGAGGGAGTTATTTTCCTGAGCTACATAAAGCGCGGGATCGAGGAGTTCGACGAGATTCTTGGATCGGACATCCCAGTTGTGTTTGTCGACGTAGACCTCGTAGGCAAGCGCGCCTCGTACGTGATATCGGACAACACCAAGTCGGGTGCGATGGCAGCCGAATATCTGGTTCGCATGGGCCACATATCCATCGGACTGATAGACGGCAGTCACTACGTCAAGCCTGCTCAGGACCGCCTGACTGGATTTCACAGGGCTTTGGAAGATCTCAAGGTGACATACAACCCTGACTGGATCTTCAGAGGGGAGTTCACGGAGGAAGAAGGGTACAAGGCGATGCAGCAGATTCTCGCCATGGACAACAAGCCCACTGCCATCGTAGCGCAAGATCTCATGGCGATTGGGGCTATCAGAGCTATCAAAGACGCAGGCCTCTCAGTACCTGAGGACTTCTCCATCGTGGGATTTGACGACATCGAATTGAGCTGGCACTACGACTTGACCACAATAAGGCAGAAGAAAGAGGTCATGGGGCAAGAGGCGGGAGAACTCTTGCTCAGGATAATACGGGGCGAGGTCTTCTCTCCAGTGGTAGTTGATACAGAGTTCGTTGAGAGAGGAAGCTGTCGCAGGCTGGCATAATCTCAGCCTAGGTGATAAGCTAATTGAGAAGGGTGGCGATCTTGACGATCGCCCTTTCTTTTTCGTGCATGTCCGCTCCTAGATCCGCGGTTAGGCTTCGATAGGAGCTGTGACAGTGACTGAGTGATTGAAGGGTTGATGCAGGACGTGTTGAGGAGCCGAGATGGAGTAAGGCGAAGGACTACTGCGGCAGTCGCTCCACTTGTGCTGCTCTGTGTAGCAATGGTTGTTTCCGGGTGCATCGTGTTCAAACGCCCGATCCAGATACCTTTGCCTGACCATGTGGCCGAGAGTGCTCTCGATAGGAGTATGGCAGTAATCGGCCATCCGTATGTTTTTGGCGGCCAAAGCCCGGAGACCGGATTTGACTGCTCAGGACTCATTATCTGGGCGTATGCAGAGGTGTATAAGGACTTAAGGCTATGGGACGGTTGCACGCTCGTAGACGACGCAACTATGGACACGCTGTGGCGATGGAACGTGGCGCACATAAGACCTGAGGAGATGAAGCCTGGAGACATCGTATTCATCACTGACAACGACCAGAGAGTCAGTCACGGAGGGCTCTTTATTGGTTGGAAAACTTACCTCTCTGAGTTTTGGTTTATAAACGCATCTTCGTATGTTCCCTTAGGCGAAGAGGTGGGAAGCGTCCGCGTAGACTCTTGGCCGGTAAACGGCATGAAGCGTGACCAGTGGTTTGTAGGTGCAGGCAGGCTTCTAACTAGTCGCTGATAAAGATGCTCCTTGAGCCCTGAGGTCTCCAGGCCGCCACTGATTCACTGAATATGCAGCCAACCGATCTACAGCCATATGTTACAGCCTGAAACAGAAGGATGTTTGGGAGCGGACTAGAAGGACTCATTGTCCAGACTGCAAGTGTTGCGATAATGTTCCAATCGTCCGGTTTGGAAAGGAGCATCCAGATGAGACATAGGCCCAACATCCTGCACTTCTTTGTGGACCAGCAGCGTTTTGACACCATTGGAGCCCTCGGAAACCCCATCATCAAGACGCCTAACCTGGATCGCCTGTGCGAGACGGGTGTGGCTTTCACAAACGCGTTTTCGCCGTCTCCTGTGTGTGTAGCTGCCAGGTGTTCGATGATCTACGGACAATATCCGATGAACACTTCCTGCTATTCGAATGCGCCCGAGCAAGAGAGCAACAAGGAGACCTTTATGGCCGCACTCACCGATGTGGGCTATCGCACGCACGGAATAGGCAAGTGCCACTTCACTCCCGACCCATATGCCCTCAGAGGTTTTCAGAGCAGAGAGGTCCAGGAGGAGATGGGTGCCCGCAGCCTGGAGAACGAGCCTTATCTCAAGGAGCTGCACGACAGAGGGTACAAGCACATCTTGGAGCCATTTGGTATGCGCGGAGAGATGTACTACATCCCTCAACCGTCGCAGCTGCCTGCAGATGTTCACCCCAGCCAGTGGGTGGGAGATCGATCAATAGCCTTCATAAAAGAGCAGGGCAACTCTGATGATCCATGGTACTTGTTCTCCAGCTTCATCCACCCGCACCCGCCTTTTACCCCGCCTAGTCCCTGGTACAAGCTTTACCGAGCTCCACAAATGCCGCTGCCCAATGTCCCCGCGGATTTTGAGAGCCTTCAGACGTATGTGAATAGATGCCAGAACCGCTACAAATACAGAGATCAGGGGATTGACCAAAACTTGATCAGGTGCATGAAAGCGTTTTATTACGCATGCATTTCGTTCGTAGACTATCAAATAGGCAGAGTTCTGGATGCTCTCAGGTCGACGGGGCAGCTGGACAATACCTTGATAGTGTTTACAAGCGATCACGGAGAGCTTCTCGGAGACTACAACTGCTTTGGCAAGCGGAGCATGCACGACGGTAGTGTGAGAATCCCGATGATATTAAGCATGCCCGGCCGCTTTGAGGGCGGCGAGGTCGTGGATACTCCGGTCAGCCTGATCGACCTGGCTCCGACATTCCTTAATATAGCTGGGACATCCATCTCTACTCACAAACTCGATGGAGTGGATTTGGCTGATGTTATGTCCGAAGCTTCGAAACGAGAGATGGTTTTTGCCCAGCACTCGTACTCCGAGGCCAACGTGTTGAATGGTGTAGTGCCGATCCGGGCGGAGTATTGGGAAAATCCAGACCTATGGAGAGCAGCAATGTCTCAGTACATGGCTGTTACAAGGGATTGGAAGTATTTCTACAGCGCTCCGGACAACAAGGAGTTCTTGTTTGACAAGATAACCGATCCGAATGAGACTCGAAACAAGGCAGGAAATCCGTTCTACGCGGATATTCTGGCTTCGGCCAGGAAGTCGCTGATCGCCCATCTGAAGTCGGGCGGTGAGGTTGCTGGCATTGACGGGGATACCTGGCGGAGATTCGACCCGCCAGAGTTTCCGGACAATCCTGATGCAGGACTGCTGGTTCAGGATGTTCACACACCGTGGGCGGGCACTGTTCCAGGTTATTGATCATGCTATTGAGTGGTTGAGAAGAGCGCAGGAGGGACATCATGACAAACAGGCCAAACATTCTCCTCATCATGTCGGATCAACATCGGTATGACTGCGTAGGGCGAGCCAACGATTACCCGGTTGAGACTCCGAACATAGACAAGCTAGCATCGCAGGGAATGTGGTTTGAACACGCTTATACGCCGATTCCCCTGTGCTGCCCGACCAGGCAGGCTTTTCTTGCGGGCAAGCGTCCAGAGGCTCTAGGGTGCCACTGGAATTACGATCAGAATATCAAGATACCGCCTCTAGATCCAGGCGAGTACTCCTGGCCACGAGACTTGAAGCAGGCCGGGTATCGCTCTGCATACATAGGCAAGTGGCATGTAAATCCTGAGCACGGTCCTACTGAGTATGGCTATGACGAGCACATAGGCGAGCGTCTCTACGGCGCTTATCGCAACAAGCTATTCCCGGATGTTAAGTACAAGGATCCGTTCATGGGGGAGCCGGACCCGATACCTCTCGAGCACAGCCGCACGCATTGGCAATCGGACAGGGCAATAGAGTTGATAGAGAGGTACACTGAGGCGGGCTCGCCTTGGCATATACGCCTGGAGTTCACAGAGCCTCACCTTCCGTGCAGGCCTGCAGGGCGGTTTGCGACTATGTACGACCCAGACCGGATTCCAAAGTGGCGTAGCTTTGACGATGACTTCGAAGGGAAGCCGTACGTACAAAAACAGCAGCTGTACAATTGGGGAATTGAGGACTACACTTGGGAGGACTGGGCGCCTATTGTCGCCAGGTACTACGGCATCATCAGCCAGTTGGATGATGCAATCGGCAGGGTGCTTGACAAGCTCGATCAGCTTGGTATAGCTGACAATACCATAGTCATCTACACCTCTGACCATGGAGACATGTGCGGCGGGCATCGCATGATGGATAAGCACTATATCATGTACGATGACGTAGTGCGTGTGCCTCTCGTGATCAGATGGCCTGGCATTGTCGAGCCCGGATCGGTATGCAGCGAGTTTGTCTACAACAGCCTGGACCTGCCGCCCACTATCCTCGACCTGCTCGGCCTAGATCCTACTAAGATCGTTCACAGCCGGTCCTTCTTGCAATTGCTGAAGGGGCAGCAAGTAAGTGACTGGCGGAATTGCGTCGTTTCGACGTACAACGGCCAGCAGTTTGGCTTATACACACAGCGGATGCTCCGTACCAGAGAGTGGAAATACGTCTGGAACACCACTGACGTCGACGAGTTGTATGACCTCAGGAACGACCCTGATGAGCTGGTCAACAGGATCCACGATCCTCTGTGCGCAGATGTGGTCGCAGAGTTGCGACGAAGGCTCTTTTACGAGCTCAAAGCCATTGACGATGGATTTGTCAAAAATCCTTGGATGCAGCGTCAGCTGCTCAACAACAGGAAGCTTTAGAGACAGCCCTGGCAGTTGTCACTCATCAGGGCCCGACTTCGACTACAACCGTCTCAAGACCGACGGGTGCTTCGGCGCTTCGAATGGGGCGGTTGTAGTCGAAGCTTGTACAGGCGCTATCAGCATCAGGTGAGGCCTCGCTCCTTTAGAGGCTTTGAGAGGCGCAGGGTAACGGGAGGCATGTGGAGAATTACCAAGTACTGAAGGACAAGCCATAGGTGGCACAGAAAAGGCGCATTGAGGGCATTGCTTAGAGTGGGGTAATGCGTATGAAAAGGCTTCTTAGGCTGTTGTTTGCGCTCCTTGCCATCGCTTCGATCACTTTCGCCCCCAACCATACAGAAGGTAACAGCATCAGTCTGACTGAGGATGAGGTCGCCTTTCTAAATGATCATCCTGTTGTTCGACTAGGTGTAGACCCCGGATTTGTACCATTTGAGTTCATTGATAGCGACGGCCAGTACAAAGGCATCGCAGCAGATTTCATCTCATTGATAAGCCAGAGAGTAGGTATACGCTTTGAGGTAGTACAAGGGCTGACATGGCCCGAGGCCTATGATATGGCTCTACGCGGAGATATCGACGTCCTTGCGGCAGTATCCAAGACAGAAGAGAGAGAGCAGTACTTCCTTTTTTCCGACCCCTACTACTACTTCGCAAGAGTTATTGTGACTCGAGATACCGATACGGGGATCTCTACTATCAGAGATCTGGAGAGGTCTGCCGTGGCTGTTCAGAGAAACAGCTCCCACCACAGCTATCTGCTGTCTTATCCGAGGATAAGCTTGAGCCTGTATGATTCTGTTGAAGCCGCACTCATTGCAGTGGCGAATGGAACAGAAAGAGCCTTTGTCGGAAACCTCGCTACGACCAACTATCTTATTCGTTCAACGGGACTGACAAACCTGAGGTTTACTGCATTTGAGCCGGAAAAGCAGGAGGCCCTGTACTTCGCGGTCCGCAAGGATTGGCCGGAGTTTGTGAGCATCCTCAATAAGGCGCTGAGTACGATCACTCAGGAAGAGAGGATTGCGATCAACAACAAATGGGTTCATTTGCAGACCCAGGCCGACTACGGCCCGCTGATCCGCATAGTCTTGATCATCTGCATCCTTGCAGTCGTGGTAATCGGAGTCTCGTTCTATTGGATTATTCGGTTGAGAAATGAGATTAGGAAGCGAGAATTGGTTCAGC
>ERZ773359.247-NODE-247-length-74200-cov-254.725322_pt1 | contig 74200 bp, 67 predicted proteins | sample MGYA00374955_ERZ773359 | MGnify/ENA primary metagenome ERZ773359 (study PRJEB29098, sample SAMN04486028) | biogas fermenter metagenome | study: EMG produced TPA metagenomics assembly of the Biogas fermentation microbial communities from Germany - Plant 4 DNA1... | reverse complement strand
ACTTGATGTGGTTTGTGATAGTGAATAAGTACTTAAAAGAGTTGATAGATCCTGATATTGGCAGGCTACTGAACCTGTCATCGCACGACAGATGGGCGTGGGACAAGTATAGAGAGATAGTGAGCCAAAGATATGATTAACATACTGTAAAGTATAACATAAATTTGTTATTATTCACACCAACTCTTTCCCACTTTTTATCCTATTTTATCAGTCTAAATCAAAAGCCCATATCTACTAATTGAATATATCCGAAAATAACCTCTCTATGAATTCTCGCACTGCTCCAGTGCCACCATTTTTATATAAATGTATTTTGGAATTCTTTTTTACTATTGATACTGCATTTTGAGGGCATACAGATAATCCTACATTTTCTAATACTACTAAATCATTTACATCATCACCTATATAGGCTACATCTTGAGTATTTATGCCATTTTCTTCCGCGAACATCTTTAATTTTTCCCATTTAGATTCTTTACCTACATAAAACAATGGTATTTTCAACATTCTTGCTCTATATGATATTATTTCGTCTCTCAATCCAGAGCTTAGTAATATTACTGTTATTCCTTTTTTTATTGCAAATTGTATTGCTATCCCATCCTGTGCATTAAATTTTTTTATTTCATCTTCACTGGTGGTTATATACAATCCTGCATCTGTTAATACCCCATCTACATCTAATGCTAATATTTTAATGTGCTTACTGAATTCCTTAATATTTTCTTCTTCTTGTTTTAAATTATATTTAAAGCAATAGTCTATGGGTACTCCAAATATATCCGCTAATGCTTTTATATCTGCTAGTGAGTATTCGTTAATGTCTTTATTGATATTTCTCAGCTCTGGGAGGCTCTCCATGAAATATTCAATGTTATTTTTTAAAATTTCTGACATAATTTTTATATAATTTTTTTATTAGTAGCTTTTGCAATTTCTTTTAATGATTGATATAATTCTGTAAATTCTTTATGATTCAATTGTTGTTTAGAATCACTTAAAGCCTCGTTGGGATTAGGATGTACCTCTACCAATAAGCCATCTATTCCCATAGCTAGGCTGGCTTTTGCTAATGATGGGACCCCATATGAGTATCCCATTGCATGACTAGGATCTACTATTATGGGCAAATTGACAAATTTTTTTAAATAAGCCACACTTGTCAAATCTAAGGTAAATCTGGTTTTGGTTTCGAAAGTTCTGATTCCTCTTTCACATAATATCACTTTCTCATTACCAGCAGAAAGGATAAATTCTGCGGCTTTTATGAATTCTTCTATTGTGGCAGCGAAATGTCTCTTTAGTAGTATTGGTTTATTTATTTCTCCACATGCTTTTAATAATGAATGATCATACATAGCCTTAGCTCCTATCTGGACTATATCTACTATATTTACAATTTTTTCAAAATTAGTTATATCTCTTACTTCGCTTACAATATTTAAAGCAAATTCATTTTTAATATTTTCTAATATGCTTAATCCAGCATCACCTAACCCTTGAAATGTGTATGGAGATGTTCGAGGTTTATATAATCCTGCTCTTAAAGTATTAATACCTAATGATTTTATGAATTGGGCACTTTCTAATATTTGTTTCTCAGATTCTACAGCACATGGTCCTGCTATAATCATTGTATTTTTTTCATCTCCTCCTATATAACCGTATGGGAAATTAATTTGAGTAGTAGCTGCTTTGTATTCTCTAGAGCTTAGCTGGGCTTCAGTCCTGATATCGTATTTGGATATTATATAATTTTGAAATTCTTTTTCTATATTATTATCTAAATTAATAATAATAAAATAATTATCTTTTTCTATTATTGTTGTTTGATAATCATTTTGTAATTTATGTAATAAATCTTTGTTTATTTCTTTATTAATATGTAATATCATTTTTTTATATATTCCATTTTTTTACAAAATTAATAACTATCAAATTAATTTGATAATGGTGAGATTGTTTTTTTAAAATTTTAAAAATAATTTAGAAATCTAGCCTTTTATATACTTCTATGAGTGCTGTTACATCTTTTTCGCAATACAATTTTATTCGTTCTAGATCATTCTCTTCATAATAAACACGGGCTACTTCACTACCATCGATATCATCTTTGGGAGTTGTGATACCAAATAATTCACAAAGTAAAGCTAATGAAGTGAAATGTTTATAATCACCAAATTTCCACATTTCCATAGTATCTATAAATGGTAATTCATATCTATTTTTATTTCGTGTATTTAAAATATATGGTATGGGAATTTGATTAATAATCATACGCCTAATAATATAAGGGAAATCAAACTCTTTGCCATTATGAGCACACAAATATAAATTTGGAATATTTCTGGTAAAAATAGATAAATCATCAGCAAATTCTTGTAATAATTTTTTTTCATTATGAGAATAATAAGATTTTGTTTTGATTTCATCATTTTGTATTCTACCTGCTGATATACAAACTATTTTACCAAATTCAGCATAAATGCCTGCTCTCTCAAATAATGTAGATGGGTCATCTTCATCACTTTTAGATAAATAAACAGATTTTTTATCCCATAGTGATTTGAAATTTTCATCAAGCTCATCATATTTTGAAGCCATTGGCACAGTCTCTATATCTATGAATAGTATATTCTCTATTGGAATTTTTGCCATAATATTTTATATTTTTATAGGTTTAATGTAAACTTCTGTAGCTCCAATACCATATTGGCGTATTGGTGCATCTCCATAATATAGATCTGGATAATTTTTTAATATTTTATACATTTCACTTTTCAATACTCCAGCACCTACACCATGAATGAAAACTACTTTATCTATTCCTTTTTCAATAGCAGATTCCAAACATTGCTTGAAATATGATAATTGTACATTTAGAGCCATATCTGGACTAATATTTTGTGGGTTATCTACCAATTTTTCTAAATGTAAATCTACCTCTGCCAAATTAGGAGTTTTTAAATATTTCTCTATTATACTTGCCTCATTTACTATTCTTTCTTTATATTTTTTGATATTTATTTCTGAATCTATTTTCTCTTTTTTAGTGAGTTTGTATTCTATCAGCTCACTTTCTAATCTAAGGAGTACAGGGATAGATTTCTCATTAAAAAATGGATTTTCAGAATAATTATCTTCTTTTAATAACATATTTTTCTTAATAGAAAACTGATGTAGAAAAGGTAAAAAAACTTTATCTTGCGAAATAATTATTGATTGCAAAACATAATCAATTTCATTGGGCATATCTTCTATTTTTAGATTACCGATATTGATGGCAGTATATTTTTCTAGAATACCATGCTTGTTTTCTATATTACCAATATTAATTTTATGTATTTCAAAATAAATATCCATAGAGGTGAAATTCACTAAATACACAGAATGTGGACTAGCAATAGGAATATTAGGGTTTTGTGGATTTATGGTTAAATATATTCCATCTTTAAATTGTTTTGTCGATTTGTCGGAGCGAATATTAGTGTTTTTACTTTTAGTATTTTCTGTATTTTCGAGTTTATTCTCTGTAATTTCATCTACATTATTAGCTGATTTTACTAGAATCAACTTACTTTCTTTCATAGGGATCTCAAAACCGAGACTATCCTCTACGATTACTAAATCACCATAAATTTTTTTTACAATACCTTCTCCTATCTCATCGAGGTATTTTACTTTATCACCTATTTTAAATTTCATTTTATATAATCATAATATTTTCGTACTTTTTCTTTAATGTCCCAAATGCAAGATAGACCTTTATCTATGCGAACAAAATCTCCGGGTTCGAGATGATAAATTTCTCCTTCGCATTCTATCATTACCCTGCCTTCAATAATATAGCATTCTTCAGTATATTCATAAGAAATTGAGAAACGTGAAACATCTTTTTCCCAAATGGGCCATTTTTTTATTTTATCGAATTTCTCTGCATCAATATTCTTATTTATAAATATTTTATTCATATTTTAAAATATATTAATTACAAAATTACAAGAAATAAATTAAAAATTCAAATTTTAAATTTATAGAATACTTATTATTTTTGCATAAACATAATTCGATGCTACCAATAATATTAGCAATTTTACCTGCCATATTTTTTATCTTATTGATATATTTTAAAGATAAATACAGTAGAGAGCCTATCAAATATTTAATATTTGCTTTTATTTTAGGTATGATATCTACTCTGCCCGCATCATTATTAGAAAATTTAATTTTTTCAAATATAAAATTGAACATACAATTAGAAATTAGTGCTTTTATCGAGGCTTTCTTTTTTATTGCTTTTATCGAAGAAGGTATTAAATTTTTGATGTTTAGATGGTTCATTTGGCCCAAGAATTATTTTGATGAGCCAATAGATGGCGTAGTATATATGGTAGCTATAGGTATGGGCTTTGCTTTTTTAGAAAATTTTGCTTTTATATTTAATGATTTATCTAATGTATGGAGTATAGCTTTAATGAGAGCATTGATGCCTACTCCTGCTCATTTTATTTTTGCTGTTGCTATGGGTTATTACTTTGGTTATGCTAAATTTAATTTTGTTAGAAAAAAGAAAAAATTAATGTTATATGGTTTTTTGATAACTTTCCTTTCACATGGTATGTATGATTATTTACTTATGTTAGTACCTAAATATCCATTTTGCCTATTTATAGCAATTGCTTTTATAATAATTTATTTAATCATAGCATTAAGACTTATTAATCGTCATCAAAAGCTTTCTCCTTTTGTAAAAAGATATAAATGGCATAATGAACAAAACAGAAAAAATAGTGATGAATTAAAAAATCATTTGAATGAACTAAAGGAGAACCTTGCAAACAAGCACTTAAAATAATTAAATTATCATATAGTTGTAAATGATATTTGACGTTAATATTAATTTTTATCTAACAAAACTTTTTATTTATTAAATATGTCAATTCAAAATTTTCTTGTAAATTTGTAAAATTTATTAAAATAATATAATATCAATAAATAAAAAACGTATTATAATAAAAATAAAGTGAAAAAAACTATATTTAGCTTAAGTTTATTAATTTTAATGTTATTGAGTTGTGAGCAAGATGATCAATTAGGATTAGACATACAACCTCCTAGTGATAGGATAAATGTCCAAGTAGATACTCTCCCACTAATAGCATATACTTTAGCAGACGATAGTTTGCTCACTTCTAAAACCAGATATAATGTTGCGGGATATATTTTTGACCCTATATTTGGGCTCACAATAAGTAGTTTTTGTTCTCAATTAAAAATTTCTAAAACAAATATTGTTTTTGGGGCAGATGCTATTCCAGATTCCATTTTCCTATATTTGAAATTAAATAATATATATGCAAAATCACGCCAAAATGATTTAATGACCTTCAATATTTATGAATTAGGTGAACCTCTTTACTATGATAGTACTTATTACTCTAATAGGAAAATAAAAAAAGGTAATCTCATAGGGACTATTACTTTTAATCCTTCAAAAATTGATAGCATTTATTTAGATACAGGTAAAATAGCTCCTACGCTTAAAATACCTTTATCACTTAATTATGCAAAAAAATTCATTGATGCATCTTTTGAGGGTAAATTATTGAATAATTCGACTTTTCAGCAATATTTTTATGGCATAGTAGTAGAGCCTGTTATAAATGGTAATCAGGGTAATTTGATAGTTTGGGACTTGGTAAATACAATTTCTAATATTACTTTATACTATCATACTTCGAATTTATCCAAAGTAAAAGAGATTTTTCAAATGGATGCTACCATTCAATGGTATTCAAATTTTTATCATGATTATAGCACTGCATCTTTAGATCTTCTAAATCAATTAAATGGAGATACTACTGGTGGCAAACAAATATTATTTTTACAACCTTTAGCAGGTACTAAAATTTTTATTCGTTTCCCAGATTTTCAGAATTATTTTCAAGGTAAACGAGTAAATATTAATATGGCCGAGCTTTTAATACCTATATATAATGATCCAACATCTAGAGAATTTCCTATACCTTCTAAATTGACATTAGCCAAGATAAAAGACACTGCAGGTAATACTAGTTATGTAGATGATTTTATCTTTAGTGAATCGATGTTTGATGGATCTTATTATAGTCAAAAAAAGTATTATCGTTTTAGATTACCGAGATATACTCAAAATTTGATTCTTAACAGAAATGAAAATTTGGGTTTGTATCTCAGAGTTTCGGGTACTTCTATTTATCCCAATAGGGTAATTTTAAAAGGAACAGAAAATGGCATGAAATTAGTAGTTACATATTCTTATGTAAATTAAAAAAATGAAATATTTATTGACAATAAATATTTGTATTAGAAAATTATAATGTTAAAAAATTAAATAATAAATATGTGTGGTATTGTTGGTTATCTGGGATATAGACAAGCATTCCCAATTTTGATTAATGGATTGCATCGCTTAGAATATAGAGGTTATGATAGTGCTGGTATAGCATTGTTAAATGAACAAGGTTTGAAAATTTATAAAACTCACGGCAAAGTAGCAGAATTAGAAGCATGCGTGATTGACAAAGATTTGAATGGTACTGTAGGAATGGGACATACTCGCTGGGCGACACATGGAGAGCCTACTGATATAAATGCACATCCACATTTTTCTCCATCACAAAAGTTGGCTATCATTCATAATGGCATTATTGAGAATTATAAAACTTTAAAAGAAGAACTTTTATCCCGTGGCTATGAATTTAAAAGTGAAACTGATACAGAAGTCATTATCAATTTAGTAGAGGATATAATGAGAAATGAACATGTAGAATTAGTAGAAGCTATACGATTGGCTTTGTCTCAGGTAATAGGTGCTTTTGCTATAGTTATATTATCAGAAAATGATCCAGATACTATGATAGCAGCTAAAAGAGGTAGCCCACTAGTTATTGGTGTGGGTAATGATGAGTTTTTTGTTGCATCAGATCCTTCTCCATTAATAGAATATACAAATAAAGTTGTTTATTTAGAAGATGACGAAATAGCTGTAATGCAAAAAGATAAAGATTTAAAAATTATAACAATTAAAAATGCTAAAAAAACACCTTATATACAACAACTAGAAATGAGCTTATCACAAATAGAAAAAGGTGGATATAAACATTTTATGCTAAAAGAAATCTTTGAACAACCACAAAGTGTGAGAGATAGTATGCGTGGAAGACTTTCTATGTCTAAACAAACAATATCTCTAGGTGGTATAGTAGAATATGAAAACAAACTTTTAACTGCTCCACGAATAATAATGATAGGTTGTGGTACATCCTGGCATGCTGGATTAGTAGGAGAATATTTATTAGAAGAACTTGCTAGAGTGCCAGTAGAAGTAGAATATGCTTCTGAATTTCGATATAGAAATCCAATATTAAATGAAAATGATATTATTATAGCTATTTCCCAATCAGGAGAAACAGCAGATACTTTAGCAGCAGTAAAATTAGCTAAAAGTAAAGGGGCCTTACCTCTGGGTATATGTAATGTTGTAGGTTCCTCTATAGCCCGAGAAACTATTGCTGGATCATATACTCATGCAGGACCTGAAATAGGAGTTGCTTCCACAAAAGCTTTTACAGCACAATTAACAATTCTTACTATGTTATCACTAATGCTGGGCTATAAAAAAGGTGTAATACCTAAATCTAAATTTATTCAATATTTACATGATTTAGATGAAATACCAGATAAAATGCAATTAACATTAGATAAAACTAATGAAACTATTAAATCTATCGCTGAACAATTCAAAACTTCTAAAAATTTTCTCTACTTAGGAAGAGGTTTCTCATATCCAGTAGCTCTAGAAGGAGCTTTAAAATTAAAAGAAATAAGTTATATACACGCAGAAGGCTACCCTGCTGCAGAGATGAAACATGGCCCAATAGCATTAATAGATGAAAACATGCCTGTCGTTTTCATAGCACCACAAAGTACTATATATGATAAAATTGTTTCAAATATAGAAGAAGTAAAAGCAAGAAAAGGTAAAATAATTTCTATCATATCCGAAGGTGACAATACTGTAAAACAATTGAGCGATTACTATATAGAAATTCCAAAAACTCAAGAATTTTTATCACCATTATTAGCTACGTTACCATTACAATTACTAGCATATCATATGGCTGTATTAAGAGGATGTAATGTAGATCAACCGAGAAATTTAGCTAAATCAGTAACTGTAGAGTAAAAAATGAATAGAGAGGGGATAAGGGGAAGATAGTAAACAATTTTTATGTATAAAATTTTATATGCTTATATTTTAAAAATATATTATCTTTGCAACAAAATTTATCATATATGAAAAACATAGTATCAAACCTCAAAGAACACTTATCACAGGGCAAACAACTAAATTTGGAATTCCTAAATAATCTCTACAATAAGATGAAACTCCAAGGCAACGACGTTGTTGATTATCAACATCTGAAAGCTGAAAGCGTCTCTCCACAATGTCCCAATTGCAAAAGCATTCACATTAAGAAAAATGGTCACCAGCAAGGCCAACAAGTGTATAAATGCAAAAATTGTGGTAAAAACTTTCGGGAAACTACTGGCACCTTCGTCTATTACCTACACAAAAAAGAATTAATGCTTGACTACATTCGCCTGATGCTCGAGGGCAAAACCTTACGTCAATGCTCAAAAGAACTTCGTATTTCTCTACCTACTAGCTTCGAATGGCGACATCGCATTCTATCTGCTCTCAGAAGCTTCGAAAATAACGTAAACTTCTTTGGTATTATGGAAATAGATGAACTAAAATTGAAATATTCTGAGAAAGGACGCAGATATAAAACTTTAGAAGAATATCTATTGGCTCAAGAACTGAAAACTCACAATGTAGCTGTGCTTTCTATTATAGATAGAAGTGGCAATATGTTCTGCAAATTGACTGGTTTAGATAATGTGAAACGAGATCAAATAGATAAAATATTATTAGCAAGAATATCAAAAAATGCTGTGATTTGCTCGCCTGATAATGAAGAATTCAAGAATTTGAAAACACAAAGCATAAAAGATAAAACTATAATTACTAGGAGAACAAAGAAGTATGGACAGCATGGTTTATCGATAGTGAAGGATAAGGAAAATGATTTTGCTAGATGGATAAATTATACATTTAGAGGAGTGGCTACCAAGTATTTGCAGAGCTACATAATGTGGTATGTGGTGAAGCATAAATATTTATTGAGCAGAGTGATAAATGATGTAGGTAGGATGTTGAATTTAGCAGCATCAGACTGGGAGGCATGGTATGTATATATGAGGTTGAAATTAAAGCATAGGGAAAAGCTAACATAAATATTTGTTCTCACTTCCTCTTTTTCATTTTTCTTTTATTTTATATTATTTTTGATAAAATATTTGTTTTCATGAGACAAAACATTTATGACATTTTACAAAATAATTGGGGTTATTCACAATTTAGACCTTTGCAAGAGGAAATTATCAATTCTGTTTTAGATAGTAATGATACTTTAGCTCTCCTACCTACTGGTGGTGGCAAAAGTATTACTTTCCAAGTACCTGCTTTAGCTTTAGATGGTATTACTATTGTTGTTTCTCCTTTAATAGCTCTCATGGTAGATCAAGTTGAGAATTTATTAAAAAAAAATATTCCAGCTGCAGCTCTTCATAGTGGTCTCTCACAAAGAGAAATTGATGTGATTTTGCATAGATGTATTTATAGCAATGATATTAAGCTGCTTTATGTATCGCCAGAGCGTTTGCAAACTTTGTCTTTTAAAGAAAAATTATCGAAAATGAATGTGAGTTTCATCGCTGTAGATGAGGCACATTGCATCTCTCAGTGGGGTTATGACTTTAGACCTCCGTATTTACATATTTCGAGTATTAGAGACATATTCCCTAATGTTCCTATTTTAGCTCTTACTGCTACTGCTACTCCTATAGTTGTGAATGATATTGTTGATAAATTAAAATTACGAAATGTTCAGATTTTTAAACAATCTTTTTACAGAGAAAATTTGATCTATAATGTTATTGAGACTGAAGACAAGATGGGCAAATTAATAAGACTTCTGAAACAATTTCCAGGTACTTCTATTATTTATGTGAGAAATAGAAAAAAAACAGTTACTATTGCAAAGCATCTACATGCTTTGGGATTTTCTGCTATCTATTATCATGCAGGGTTGTCAGCAGATGAGAGAGAAGCTAGGCAAAAAGCTTGGATAAATAATCAATTTAAAATTATGGTGGCTACAAATGCGTTTGGTATGGGTATAGATAAGCCTGATGTGCGTCTAGTTGTGCATTTAGATTTACCAGATAGCATAGAGTCTTATTTCCAGGAAGCTGGTAGAGCTGGTAGAGATCTCAAGCTTTCTTATGCGTTTTTATTTTTTCATAATTCTGATGTAGATGATTTTAAAAAAAATATTCTTCTTAGTTTTCCTGATATTCAAATTATTAAACAAACATACAAGATTATTACAGAATATTATCATCTTAAAATTGGAGATGGTGAAAATGAAATTTTTCCTTTTTCTATTAATGATATTTTAAACAATGCTGATATATCAGCAAATGATTTTTATAATAGTATGATAATACTAGAAAAAGCTGGTTATATAGCTTTGAGTGAAGGTATCAAATCTAAATCTAGGTTGTTTTTTTTAGAAGATAAAAAAGAAATTTACAAATTTCAATTAGAGCATCCTGAATGGAATGATTTTATTAAAATTCTCACTCGTACCTATTCGGGCCTTTTTACAGAATATACTAATATTTCAGAAGATAACATTGCTCAAAAAACCAATTTGTCTATTGAGCAAGTTTGTAATGCACTTAACTCATTAAAAGAACTAAATATCATCGATTATATTCCTAATAAAGGAGAAAGTACTATAACTTTTTTAATGCCATGTGTGGATGCAGAAAATATCAATATCCCTGATATTGTATATTTAGATAGAAAAAAAATAATTTTATCTAATGCTGATGCTCTAATTTCTTATATTACTAATCAAACTAAATGTCGTAGTCAATTGCTTTTAGAATATTTCGGTGAAGAATCTATAATACGTTGTGGTAGGTGTGATGTCTGTGTTTCAAGGAATAATGTAGATTTATCTAAATTAGAAATGGATAACATTATTAATATTATTAAACCTTTATTACTTGAGAAATCAATGAGCGAAAATGAATTATTAGAACATTTCTCTATTATGGATGAAATAAAAGTTATTAGAGTTATTTCTTGGTTAATCGAAACTAATAAAATTATTAGATTGTCAGACATGAAATTATCTTGGAACAAATAAATATGGTAAGTTATATTTGTATTACTCAAAAATTTCATTGAAATTCATATTAATTATTATCTTGATATTTCTTAATTATTTTGTTGATTTATGTGTATATTTTATTATAAAATCTTTTTTTGATTTGATAGCAATATGAAAATGATTATCAAACAATTAATATGATGTAATAAATCAATTTTCTAATTATGATGGAGATAAAATCTTTTACTAATTTTGAAAAAAAAATGGGAACCACAAATGATTATTTTATATCACAAAGAGCAGCCGAGTTAAATGAGTCAGCTACATTAGCTATGAGTCAGAAAACTCGAGAATTAAAAAGTAAGGGGATAGATGTTATCAATTTAAGTATCGGAGAGCCAGATTTTTTTGTACCAAATTTTATTAAAGAAGCAGCTAAACAAGCTATAGATGATAATTATTCTTTTTATCCTCCAGTGCCAGGGTATCCTGAATTACGTCAAATGATTGCTCATAAGCTGCGAAGAGATAATCATTTAGACTATGATCCTTCTCAAATTGTTGTTTCTAATGGTGCTAAGCATGTAATTGCTAATATTTTTTTAACAATTTTAAATAAAGGTGACGAGGTATTGATACCTATTCCTTATTGGGTATCTTATCCCCCACTAGTACAGATAGCTGATGGTAAACCTGTATATATTAAAAGTGATTTTAATAAAGATTTTAAAATCACTGCGGAGGATATAGAACGTCACATTACTCCTAAAACTAAAGCTTTTATTTTTAGCTCCCCTAATAATCCATCTGGCAAAGTGTATTCTTATGAAGAATTAAAAGAATGGGCAAGTGTTTTTGCTAAACATCCTGAAATTCTGATAATCTCAGATGAAATTTATGAATTAATAAATTTTACTAAAGAACATCATAGCATTGCAGAATTCGAAGAAATAAGAGATAGAGTAATAATAGTAAATGGATTATCAAAAGGTTTTGCTATGACGGGATGGCGTGTAGGCTATAGTGTATCTTCTAAAACTATTGCTAAAACTATTGAAAAAATTCAAGGACAGATGACTGGTGGTATCAATGATATAGCTCAGATGGCAGCTCTCAAAGCTTTATCTGTAGATCCAGAAGATTGCCATGAACTTATTGAAATGAAAGAATCTTTCCGTAAACGTCGAAATTTTATGTTAAAAGCTTTATCTGAGATACCTGGCATTAAGCCTAATAATCCTGAGGGAGCCTTTTATATTTTCCCAGAAATTTCAGATTTAATTGGTAAAAAATTTGAAGATTTTGTTATTAATAATGATGATGACCTATGTATGTATCTATTAAATAATGCTAATGTGGCTTTGACGTCTGGCTCTAGTTTTGGCTATCCAGGATGCATTAGACTGAGCTATGCTACTTCTATGTTGCAATTAGAAAAAGCCGCTGAAAGAATTAAAAAAGCAATTAGTCAATTACAATAATATAAGTCTTTTTTTGATTTGATATTTTAATAAAATATTACTTACTTTATATGATAGGCACAAATGCAATCTGCATTTAGTTTTCTTTTAGTTGTGGCTGCAAAAACATTGAATAGAACGTTAAGAAAAATACAGTCATTGTAGTGGCTTGTTGTCCCTCGAGCATATCTTCTAGTAGCATCATTGTCGAGAAAATTATCCATATACATATCCATAAACTTGTCAAATTAGTTCTACTTTTTTTGTTAAAAATGGGATAAAACCATAAAATTAGTAGCAAAAACATCCCTACTATTCCTAGAGCTACTCCTATTGTTACAAATTGATTATGCGTTTTTCTGTATAATTTTTCTGGTACTTGAGGGTAATGTTTTTGATAATAATTTTTGAATGCTGTACTCACATCACCTGTCCCCCATCCAAATAGAGGCTTCTCATTTATCAGCGATATACCTGCTTTCAAATAAACTAATCTTTGGCTTAAAGAACCATAAAAACCTATTTGTTTATCTTTTTTAACTCTATATATTTCATAATATAAATTATACAATCTATGCTCTAATGGTAGTGAACTCATTAGTCTGTAATTTGTTATATTATGCTCTATAGCTTTTATCTCTTTATCATTAAGCATTTTTAGTCCCGTAGAATCTATAGGATAATTTTTAGAAGCTAAAAAACGTACTAATGTGTAATAATTGCTATCAGAAAAGGTATTAATCTCATCGATTTGTTTTGTGGATATTTCATTCCATTTTTTTACTAAACTTTTATCTAGTGTGTATGGATTGTATGCATTTCTATTTTCTATTTCTATATTTTCTAAATTTGTTATATTTTTGGGAATACCAAAATAACTTTGATAGGAAAAATAAAATATTAATGGAAGTGAAATAATAAAGATCGCTATAGCTCCTATTGCTATATATTTATTTCTCTTAGATATTCTACTGATTATCCAAATAAAAATAATTAATAAAGATAAAATAAATGGAGCTAGTGAAGCATTTAAAATCTGAAATGTAATGAAAATAACTATTAGTAATGGATGGATGATTTGATGATATTTGATTTTTACAGTATCATTAGCAAATAATATTATTGATATAGCAATGGTAATAAGTAGTGAAGCTCTTATATGATTTCTATACCATGGTATTTCTTTAATATTGTCTATCCATCCAAATGATAAAGTAATTATAGGTATTAGAACATAAATAAATGCTAAAAACAAATAAAATTTATTAAAATATTTTTTTATAAATTCAGAAGGGTAAGTAGTAGCAAAAATCAATGGTAAAAGTAATATCGGTAATTTTACTCGTAAATCGTCTAACCCAGATTTGATATTAGCTGTATACAACATGCCTATTACTAGCAATAAATACATCGCTAGCCATAGCATTGCATATGGTTGTTTTTTTAATTTTTTTAATTTCTCCTTATATTTCCCTTCTACTAACCAAACAAGTGCTAACGTGATTTCCGAAGCAGATATTAAAAATAAAGAGTAAAATATTCCTATTACTAATAAACCTATTAATATTGTGTAAATATATGGGAAAATATTTTGAGAAACATTTTTCATAAAGTTATTAATAGTGGTCAAATTATTTTACACTCAAAATATTATTGTATTGTGATGGATTAGATAAAATTTCTATTGCTTTATGAGTAAAATTATCATTTTGTAGCTCATATTGAATGCGGCCTTTCTGATAATAATATCTAGAAATAATCTCGGGAGTTAGTATATTAGTTATCTCATCTTTGTAATGCAGGAGTTCATCTTGATTATCTAAAGTTATTTTTTTCTTCAAAAGCTCTATATCATCTTTTATAAGATCTAATTTCTTTTCGTCTTCAGCTAATTTTGTCAGTTTATCGAGTTCCATTTTTAGCGGCGATGAGTATTTGATTTCTTTATCTTTCATGTAAGCTATAAATTCATTATAGTCTGCATCTGATAATTTGAATTGATCTGGTTGGGAGATAGTGGGATGCTTAATGGAGTATAGTGTGGCAAATTTAAAAATATGTTGACCTACATAGAGAGCAGCAGTAAAAGCCGAAATACTGTCAATTTTCACATCAATATCTGGCAAGATGCCTCCAGCATCTTTAACAGGACGTTTATTTTTTGTAAAAAATATTTTTTGTTCATCAGCAGATATTTGTCTACCCACACCATTAGTTTTATCACTATAATCAATTTTTTGTATACATCTGCCTGATGGTATGTAGTATTTAGCAATCGTAACTTTTAATTTTGAATTATATGGCAAATCGATAATGTTTTGTACGAGTCCTTTACCATATGATTGTTCACCTATTATCACAGCTCTATCTAAATCCTGCAAAGCACCAGCTACTATTTCGCTAGCAGAAGCACTGTTTTCATTTATCAAAACACAAAGTGGTATTTCGAGGTCTACAGGTGCTTGCATAGTTTTATAAACTCTATTAGCCTCTGGTAATCTACCTTTTGTGCTCACAACTTCAGTATTTTTAGGTACAAAAATATTTATGATATTAACAGCTTCATTTAGTAAACCTCCGCCATTATTTCGTAAATCTAGGATTAATCCTTGCAAATTAGGATCATTTTCTTTTAATTTTAATAGTGCATCTTTTACAGTATTGCTACAATTCATAGTGAATGAAGATAAAGAAATATAGCCTATATGTGGAGCAACTATTCCATAATATGGTACTTCAGGCAGTTTGATTTCTTTTCTAGTCAATTTCACTTTTTTAATATTTTCATCAAAAATATTTTTAAAAGTAATTTCTACATCTGTATCAGGAGTTCCCTTCAGCATATCACTCACTTCTTGAGTAGATTTACCTTTAACACTGACGCCATTAATTTCTAAAATTATATCTCCTGCCCTTAATCCAGCATTATATGCAGGAAACCCTTCATATGGTTCAGATACTACTACAAAGCTATCTAAATTTTGTATTAATGCACCTACACCACCATATTGACCTGTGGCCATTAACTTGTAATCTTCCATATCGCTTTCGGGGATAAACTCAGTATATGGATCTAAACTTTTGAGCATTTCATCAATAGCAGTTTTAGTTAAGCTCCCTGGTTGTATCTCATCCACATAGTTTTTATTGAGTCCTTGCATCACCGATGTGAAAATATCCAAATTCTTGACTAATTCGAAGCTAATGTCACCAATTACAAATTGAAATGAAAAAATTCCAATAATTACAAAGGTGCTGACTTTTAAGATATTTTTAATTTTTTTCATGAGTATTTATATTTTCAAAATTATTTGATGATTTAAATTTAACAAAAACAAATTTATCTGGTACTGGATCATATCCATAGCCTCCCCATGGATTACATCTGATGATTCTATATGTTGCTAATAAGAACCCTTTAATTAGTCCATGTTTTTTAAATGCCTCAACAGCATATGCAGAGCAGGTAGGATAGAACCTACAAGATTTCGGAAACATGGGAGATATAGCTACTTGATATAGCTTAATTAATAGTATGAATGGTGCTATTAGTATTTTCTTTATTTTCTTCATAATTTAATAAACGGTGTAAAAATACAATTATTTTTTCTTTTATGATTATATATTTAGGATTTTCATCTCCAATGTAAACTAAAGCAATATACAAATTTTGATGTTTTTCTTGTAGTTCTGCATTCACATCATCCATTATATCAAAAATGACAGCTCTCACTACTCGGCGAATTCTATTTCTAGTTACAGCTTTTTTAAACTGTTTGCGACTGACAGCTATTAAACAATGTAGCTCACCTTGTCCATTCTCTATTAAATGATAAATTTTAAAAGGATATTCTAATTTAGGTACCTGGTTGAATAATTTATCTTTTTGTTTTTTAGAAATAATGCGTATTTTTTTTAATTTATCTGACATTAAAAATAGAAATAATTAAATGTTTTTTATAGTAATACAATAATATTAAATCAATCAAGTTTTTTTGTCCTAGTAGTTGAAGCTTTAGTATTTGAAGTTTTTTTTGTAGATGTAGCAATAGTTGGTTCTGCTGATTTAGAAGTTTTTTTAGGTGATTTTTTTGTTTTATCGTTTTTTGTATTAGCAGGTTTTGCCTTTTTAGTATTGCTGACTTTAGTATTATTTGTTTCAGTTTTTTCTTCGTTTTTAATATTTTTAAGTTGCTTATTATTTTGTTTAGCAAAAAAATCATCTAGAGCATGCACTAAAGAAGGAAATTTTTCAGTAGGAGAATAAACAGAAATTTTTAAATTATGTTCTTCAGCCATTTTTTTTGTATATTCACCACAGACTGCTATTACTTGATCGCCTTGTTCATAGTTAGGGAAATTATGAAATAATGATTTTATACCATGTGGAGAAAAGAAAGCTATCATTTTATAATCTTTTATATTAATGTCTGAAATATTTATGGGTACATTTTTACATACAAAGAGATTATCAAAATTAATGTTATGCTGACGAAGAGCATTTGCAAAGCTTTCATTACCATCTGAGCTAGAGACTAAAATAAATTTTTCATTAGAAAATTGTTTTAGATTATCTATTACGCTAGCTGGAGTTCCAGTGCCAAAAAAGAATTTTCTTTTTTTATATCTCATATATTTCTGTAGATATAAAGCTATTTGCTCTGTTAGGCAGAAATATCTCATCTCATTCGATATAGTTGTCCTAGATTGTTCTAATAAACTAAAAAAATAATCTAATGCTATTTTACTTGTAAAAATAATACCAAAGTATTTATTTATGTCTATTTTCTGATTTCTGTAATCCTTGATATCTATACATTCTACATTAAATAATTTAATAAAAGAAAATTCTATATTGTATTTGAGCTCTAATGCATGATAAGGACTTTTTTCATAATCATTAGGCTTATTCTGGGAAATTAATATTTTATATTTATCATCCATACTACTCATATAATATTTTTTAAACAACTATAACCAAATAAAAAAGGAATAATTTCCTGAATGCAAAAATACAAAAAATAAATTATATGGAAATTTCTAATTGTTCTAAAACTGTTTATAATCATTCTAATCCACCTATAGATAAATATTATTGTAATAAATAAAAAACCTATTTGTATGATTATCTCATTAGCATATGCTATATTTAATAATAAAAATATAAATATCACAAATATAATATATATCCACGAGTTACCATAATAAATAAGGTCAGAATTTATTTTTTCATTATTACTGAATAAATAAGAGTATATTGCAAAAAGTATGATTTTATATATAAATATAATTGAAAATAAATAAGCAATACGTAGAAATTCAAATTCATCTTTTAGTATGTAAATATTATAAGTCATGAATACATAGAATGAGGCAATATATATAAAAAAAATTATATAATTAAAATAATGATTTAGTGAATATCTGTTTAAAAAATTTTTCCTATTAGATTCTAAGTAAAATGCAGAAATAAATTGCTTGTAATATTGAAAATATGATATAAAACCTATAAATAAAATTAAAGAAAATGTTGCTAAAATTAATACCATTATTTCTGTAGTAGGAAAACAACTATGAGACAATGTGTTCACAGCTGTTGTTTTAGTTAGTATTATATTATTTAAAGTATCATTAGCATAATTTCTATTTAATAAAAAAGAAATATTAGTAAATGTAGTATCATTAGCATAGTTCCATTTAATAAAATCATATGGATATTGTATCATAAAAATAATATAAAATTAAATACAAAATTAGCAATAATGTAATAGTTGAAAAATAAAAAAATATTTATTAATGAAACACTTATTTCATTATTTTAATGCCAATAGAATAATATTGATAAATATCAATAAAAATATTAGATTATATCAATATGTTTTTTTATTAATTATTTGCATTGGTATCAATAATAATTTATAAATTAGCAAAAAAAATATGGATACAGCAGAAATTAAATGGTCAGAGTTACCATTTGGTTATTTTAAAACTGATTATAACATTAGGGCTTATTACAAAAATGAGCAATGGACACCTATTGAGGTCAGTGATTCAGAATATTTTCCTATTCATATAGCAGCTACAAGTTTGCACTATGGACAGGAAATTTTTGAAGGACTAAAAGCTTATAGAGGTAAAGATGGTAAAATAAGGTTATTCCGTTGGGATGAGAATGCTAAACGTTTCAGGTATAGTGCAGAAGGATTAGTAATGGCACAAGTACCTGAGGAATTATTTTTCCAAGCAATCAAAGAAGCTGTTTTAAGGAATGAAAAATATGTACCTCCTTATGGTACTGGAGCGACTTTATATATTAGACCATTAGAGATTGGTATTACTCCAGAGGTAGGTGTTAAACCTTCAAAAGATTATATATTTGTAGTATTTGTATCTCCAGTGGGACCATATTTCAAAACTGGTTTTAAACCTACTAAAATCGCTATTGAGAGAGATTCAGATAGAGCAGCTCCTCTAGGAACTGGCACATTCAAATGTGGTGGCAACTATGCTGCTAGTTTACGTGGTACGCTGAGAGCAGCTAAATTTGGTGCTGGTTCCCCTATGTATTTAGATCCTAAAGAGAAAAAATTTATAGATGAAATCGGTGCAGCTAATTTCTTTGGTATAAAAAATAATACATATGTAACTCCTGAAAGTACAAGCATTTTGCGATCAGTTACTAATAAAAGCTTACAACAATTAGCTCAAGATATGGGAATGAAAGTAGAAATCAGACCTATTCCTTTAGAAGAATTGCCTTCATTCGAAGAAGTAGGCGCTTGCGGTACAGCAGCAGTTATTACACCTATTGGAGAAATCATTGATATGTCCACTGGTGAAACTTATCATTTCTGCCCAGATGGTAAACCTGGCCCTATAACAACTAAACTATACGAAACCCTTACGGGTATTCAATTTGGAGATATAGCAGATCCACATAATTGGATTACTATTCTTAATGATTAAAAAAATGATTTTAGTAAAATTATAAATCTCCTTGATAAATAATTTTACTAAATTTAGATATAGTGGGAGGCCAAATAGGTCTCTCACTTTTTTTATCATATATAGCAAATATCGCCGATCCACTACCACTAAGGCTTGCATACAAAGCCCCATTATCATATAATGCATTTATTAATTCACCTACAAACGGATATTTTTGTATGAAAATTTCTAAAAAATCATTTTTTAGAAATGTCGCCCATTCATCAATTGTATGATTATTTATTATAGATACTATATCCTCTCTATTTTCATTAGCAATTACCAATTTATATGCTTCAGCAGTAGAAATGAAGATAGGCTTACCATAGTGAATTGGTAAAAATATAGTTACAAAATAATCATTTAATGATAAATCAAAAGAGCTAATAATATCGCCTCGCCCTTTAACTATAGATGGTTTGCAATCAATGAAAAATGCACAATCACTACCTAAAGCATTAGCATATTTTAAAATTTTATTTTTATCTAATTCTAAATCAAAAAGTTTATTAAGAGCCTTAATAGTGGCTATAGCATCACTAGAGCCTCCGCCTAGACCAGCTTGATATGGAATATTTTTATTCAAAATAATAGAAATCGATGGTAGATCAAAATCTTGCTTTAATAAATCATATGCTTTCCAAACTAAATTAGATTCATTCTCTAATTCTGGATAATTAGGCACATATAATGATGGTGTGGATGATAAAGAAATCTCTATAGTATCATAAAAATTTATTAATGGATAAAATAAAGAACAAATATCATGATATCCATCTGAACGTTTTTTTAAAATAAAAAGCCCCAGATTAATTTTTGCTGGGGCTTTTTCAATAATAGTATTAGTCATTAAAATAATTATTAATCTAAAACATGTAGTGATAAGAGATCATCAAAAGCTCTGATGATACGATCTTTCATAGATTTTTCGCCTTCTCTCAGCCAAGCTCGAGGATCATAATATTTTTTATTAGGTTTATCAGGGCCTTCAGGATTACCTATTTGTCCTTGCAGATAATCTTTATATTTCAAATAATATTTATGAACGCCATCCCAAAATGCCCATTGAGTATCAGTATCGATATTCATTTTTACTACACCATAGCTAACAGCTTCGCGTATTTCTTCTAGAGCAGAACCGCTTCCACCATGAAAAACAAAATTCACTGGTTTGTTATCAGAAGTAGAGAATTTATTGTGAATATAATCTTGCGAATTTTTGAGAATAATAGGTTTGAGAACAACCGAACCAGGTTTATAAACGCCATGGACATTACCAAAAGCTGCTGCAATAGTGAAATTAGAACTAATTTTTTTCAATTCTTCATAAGCATAAGCTACATGCTCTGGTTGAGTATAAAGTTTAGGATTGTCAATAGCAGAATGATATACGCCGTCTTCCTCACCACCAGTTACTCCAAGCTCTATTTCCAGAAACATACCAATTTTACTCATACGCTCTAGAAATGTTTTAGAAATTTTAATATTCTCTTCTAAAGATTCCTCACTTAGATCAAGCATATGTGAAGAAAATAATGGTTTGCCATGCTCTGCGAAAAATTTCTCACCAGCTTTTAACATGCCATCTACCCAAGGTAATAATTTTTTCTGAGCATGATCTGAATGTATCACTACTGGTACACCATAATACTCTGCTACATTATGAATATGCATAGCACCAGAAACAGCACCAATAATAGCAGGTTCATAATTATCATTTGGCAAACTTTTGCCAGCAACAAACTGAGCTCCTCCACTAGAAAATTGAATGATTACAGGCGAATGAGCTTCTCTCGCAGCTTCTAAAACTGCATTTATAGAATTAGTACCTACTACATTTACAGCAGGAATAGCATAACCTCGCTCTTTAGCATCTGCATATAAGGCTTCTAAATCTTTACCCCATACTATACCAGGTTTTAATATTTCTTTTATACTCATAATATTAATTTTTTTGGGTTTTGACAAAATTAATAAAAATTAATGTGATTTGCAAATAATAATATGATGTGAGAAGAAAGAAAATGTCATAATCAATTGATAAAATTAAGAAAATACTCTAAATATTCATAGAACTTTCTGCAAAATAAATTTAAGGTAACATATTCTAAGTTTTATTTTCTTTATTTTTTATGATAATCTGTATTTATAATATTCATATGGTATCTCTCTTAATAATTCGAATTCACCTTTTGTATTTAGTACGCCGATAGATGGATGTTTTACACCATTGAATAATGTTGTTTTTACCATAGTATAATGAATCATATCTTCGAAAATTATCTGATCTCCTATTTGTAATGGAGCTTCGAAGCCATATTCACTCATATAATCTCCTGCCAAACATGATATACCTCCTAATCTATATTTATATGGACTATTTGTAGCGTCGGTGCTAGCATCTCTCACATTAGGTTTGTATGGCATCTCCAATGTGTCTGGCATATGTGCTGAAAAAGACACATCCAAGATAGCTGTTTTTATTCCATTATTCTCCACTATATCTTGAACTGTAGAAAGTAAAAATCCTGTTCCTAATCCTATCGCTTCACCAGGCTCCAGTATTAATTGTAAATGTGGATACTCTAAATGAAATTGATTTAATAACTTAATAAGATGATTTACATCATAATTTTTATCAGTTATCCAATGACCACCTCCCATATTTAGCCAGTTTACTTGCATCAATTGTTTGTGAAACTTTTCTTTCACTTTTTGTAAAACTCTCTCTAGTACATAAGAATCTTGCTCGCACATTACATGAAAAAGTAATCCATTTATGCCTTCTGGCAATTTATCAGGCATCATTGCTCTCACCATTCCTAATCTACTACCTTTGACCGCTGGATTATAAATAGGTACTTCTATTTCACTGTATTCAGGGTTAATTCTTAATCCACATGAAACAGAGGATTTAATACTATTTTTAAATTGCTCCCATTGGGATAATGAATTGAATGTCAAATGTTTAGATATATCAACTATTTCTTCAAAATCATCTTTTAAATATGCTGGGCAATATGTATGAGCTTTTACTCCCATTTCTTCGTAAATAAGTTTGGCTTCGAAAAGTGAACTAGCTGATGCCCCATCTAAATATTTTTTTATTAATGGAAAAGAGTGCCAAAAAGCATAACCTTTCAAGGCCACAAGTATTTGCACTTGTGCATTTTCTCTCACATATTTTAGAATTTCTAAATTACTAATTAGTTTATTCTCTTCTTGCACAAAGCATGGAGAAGGTATATTAGCATAATATTGCCTTTTCATTTAGCTATTTTTATGAATTGGAATTAATATTGTAAAAACATTTTTATTTATCAATAGGTAATACTATATCTATAGCCTCATGCCAATCGATTCCATATTTGGGCATTGTTTCTAAAAATGGGTCTGGGTCAAATTCTTCGACATTATATACACCTGATTTTTTCCACAATCCTTTTAAATACATTATAGCTCCTACCATAGCTGGTATTCCTGTAGAATAAGCAACAGCTTGAGTCCCTGTTTCTTTATATGCTTTTTCATGATCAAAGATGCTCCAAATGAAATATGTTCGTTCTTTATTTTGATACAACCCTTTTAATTGAACGCCTATGCATGCTTTACCTTTATAATTTTGTCCCAAGCTACTAGGATCTGGTAGAAGAGCTTTTAAAAATTGTAAAGGCACAATTTCTTTACCTTCATAATTAATTGGTTCAATAGAGGTCATACCTACCTCTTGTAATACTTCGAGTGCTGTCAGATAACGTTGAGAAAATGTCATCCAAAATCTAGCTCTTTTTATACTAGGGAAGTTTTTTACTAAAGATTCTAACTCTTCATGATGTAATAAATAGCTTTCTTTTTCGCCAATTTCAGGATAATCTATTGGTCTATGTATTGTAAGAGGCTCTGTTTCTATCCATTTACCATTTTCATAATATTTACCTTTGGCAGTTATTTCTCTAATATTTATTTCTGGATTAAAATTTGTTGCAAAATATTTACCATGATCGCCAGCATTGCAATCTACTATATCTAGATAATGTATTTCATCAAAATAATGTTTAGCAGCATAAGCAGTGAATATTTGTGAAACGCCAGGATCAAATCCACACCCTAATATAGCAGTCAAGCCAGCAGATTTAAATTTATCATCATATGCCCATTGATATTTGTATTCGAAATGAGGATTGTCAGGAGATTCATAATTTGCTGTATCTAGATAGCTGACACCAGCTTTTAGACAAGCCTCCATTATTGCTAAATCTTGATAAGGTAATGCAAGATTCAAAACTATATCTGGCTTAAATTCTTTTATTAAAGCTGACAATTCATCTATTTTCATAGCATCTACTTGTGCACTATGAAAATTATGTTTATTAATTTTTTTAATAATATTATCACATTTTTTTTTTGTACGACTAGCTATCATCACTTCTTCGAAAACTTCAGGTGCTTCTGCCATTTTACAAGCAGCTACTGTGGCTACTCCACCAGCACCAATAATCATTGCTCTTCCCATAATAATTTTTTATACAAATTTACAAAAATTTATTATTATCAATCATTTTAAGACTATTCATTTAATATTTTATTCAATTGAAATGTAAGTACAAATAATATTATAAAAAAGAAAGAAATAGAGAGAAAGTAGATTATAGGTGGATAATATATAAATTTTGATTCTATAACGTTTTATATGGGTTAAGAATAAAAAAGAGTAATTTTATAAAAATGAATTTTTGAATTATTTGACAGTAAAATATTCACCACAAAGTTCTCAAAGAAGGCACAAAGAATACAAAGCAATTGTCTGAACTGGGATTTGTGGGATTAAAGGATTTTGGAATTTTGTTTTTCAGGGCTAAAGCCCATACCTTTTCTTTTTGTCATACCTTGACCTAAAGGTCAGGGTTAATAGTCTACTATTTGTGAACTTTGTGTAATATCGTGGTGCCCTTTGTGATAAAATAATTTATCAACAATAAATGTTATAGAAACTAAATTTTATTATTTATGAAGTTTATGTATTCTAATTAATTTTCATATTTGTAAAATTTTGTAAATACGAATAAACTAATCGAAAATCTTACAGATGTATTTGCCATTAACAAATTTTAATTTATAACATTTAAATATTTTGAAAAATACTTTTACATCCATCCTTCTACTCAAATTTTTTAAATTTTAAACAATTATTTTGGTTTCATAAATACATGTGGCACCAAATTTTCCTCGAGAGATATGCCACCGTGTTGGAAACTGTCAGCGAAATATTTTGAATAATATTGATAATTATTTGGATAAACAAAAAAATCATATCTCAAAGCAAATACATATGAATCACTCACATTCTGAATTGGTAATCCTATTTGATCAGGTTTGCGTACTCTATATACTTTTTTATCATCTACAGAAAGATTTTTCCCCGTTTTAAATCTTAAATTAGTATTAGTTTCTCTATCTCCTATTATCTTTATAGGATTTTTTATTTGCACAGAGCCATGATCTGTAGTTAAAAAGATAGAAAAATTATTATCTGCAGCCCATCTGATTACATCCATTAGTATACTATGAATAAACCAATTGTATGTAACAGCTCTATAAGATATCTCATCTTTAGCTAATTCTTTCACAAGTTCTACTTCTGTTTTAGCATGTGCGAAAGTATCTATAAAATTATATACTAATACATTTATATTATTATCTTTTAATTCATTTATTGATTTAATGTATCTTTGAGCCATTGGAGGGTGTAGAACTTTAAAAAAATTAACTTTTAAATTTTTACCATATCTTTTTAAGTAATTGAGAAATAATTCATCTTCGAATTGATTTTTTGAGCTAATATCTTCATCTCCTTCTAGTAAATTAGGATAGAGCTGAGCGATTCCATTAGGTAGTAATCCGCTAAATAAACTATTACGTGCATATTCAGTTGTAGTAGGCAAAATACTACAATATAAATCTTCATTTATAATCTGAAAATATTCTTCAAAAACAGGTTTAAACATTACCCATTGATCATAACGCAGATTATCGATCAAAATAAATAAAACATGTGATTGTTCATTTAAATATGGAAATAAATATTGTTTTAATAAATTATGTGAAAGTGTGATAGTTTGACTTTCAGAATCTTTTAACCAGTTTGGATAATTTTGAATAAAATATTTCGCAAAGATATCATTAGCTTCTTCTTTTAATGCTATTATCGTATCATTAAATATGGATTCATCTAATGATTGAAATTTTACTTCATAATCTACGATTTTTTTATAAATATTTTTCCACTCTTCTATTGACATTGATGGAGATAGATCGCTTATTATTTGTCGATAATCTTTTTGGAAATCATCAATAATTTTCTTTTTTAGAATATCTTTTTCGTTTAATACTTTTTTTAATGTTAAAAGGATTTGAGATGGATTAACTGGTTTAATTAAAAAATCAGTTATCCTATTAGCCAGTGCTTCCTCCATCAAATGCTCTTCTTGATGTTTAGTAATCATAACAACGGGTATAGATATGTTTAGATTACGTGCGTGCTCTAGCATGGCTAGACCTCCCATTCCTGGCATATTCTCATCTAAAAATAATATGTCAAAGTTCTCTTTTTTTAACATATCTATAGCATCAGAGCTATTTGTGGCTGTATATACTATATATCCTTTATTTTCTAAAAATTTAATATGTGGTTTTAGATAATCTATCTCATCATCTACCCACAATATTTTCACTTGATCCATGATTTCGTTTTTGTATTAACGAATTTTTTTTAAGTTAATTATAATAATTGAAATAGAAAATAAATTCCGTAGATTAAAATTAATATTAGAATTATTGTAGAGATTATAGAAAATACATCTCCTGGCAATATTAGATCTAAAATAACCAATACTAATGACAAGATTAATAAGCCTATTAGCACTTTTGCTAATGTATTTGTATCGACTATTGTGGATGTATTATCTATTTTGTTTAATTGTTGTTGAAAGTGGCTCGCTTCTAACGGGGTAAATGATACAAGAGAATTAAAAATTTTATTGAAATTTACTTGCTTTTTAGTGACTAATTCATTTGATGTATTTACTGCACTTGAGCTAGACATTTCTTGCTTCGCAGTTATATTATGATTAATTTTTTCAGTAATTAATTCATGATTCGTGATTTTAATTGGATTTTGTTCTTTGTCAGTAGCTGTATAATAGTTTTCTACTTGAGCATTCACTGGCACTTTATTGAGATAGGTATATTTTTGATTTAAGTGCATTGTATTACAACTGCTTAATAAAATAAAAACTAATGACATTAATAATAAATTTAACTTTTTCATATTTTTTTTTACAAAATTAATATATTTTTATCAATTCATTTAAAATTAAAAAAAATCTTTGTATATAATTTTTATTTAACTTGTTAGCTTATGAGATTTTTTCATATATCTAATTATAAAATATGCGATGATTAATAATGCAATTATAATTATAAAATATGGTAAACGACTGATAAATGTGCTTGGGTAAAAATAATAGTATAATTTCATAATAAGTAGAGTAGCAGCGAGCAATGCAATAAATGTAGTTGTATATTCTTTTAATAATACTCTTTTGAAATTAAAATTCATTGATTGAAATGTTCTTTTAATGCCTTTTAGATTAGGCAGCCACCTGGGTACACGTCTTTTATATTCCAGATATTCTTGTCCAAATTTTTTATTTAAGAAATCTTCTTCAGCAATTATTATTGATTGATAAATAAATACAAAAACAGGGAACATAATTACAAAAAAATCAATGAGTTAGATAAAATGGCTAACCCAAAAATTTCTAGAACATTACCCAAATAAAGTGGATTACGACTATGAGAAAATAAGCCATCAGTATGTAAAATATCAGCATGTACTTGTTTGTTTTTACCAGCTCTATTTATATTTACTAAGCCTATTGTTAATTGCCTTATTAATAGTCCACAAAATAATATTAGCAAACCTAAAATCAATGGAGTATAAAAGGAATTAAAAATTCTCGGAGATGGCACAAAAAGGATTAAATAAAAAAATGGGAATAAATAGTTGCGAATATGAAAAAAGAAAGAGCCTATTTTTACCATTATACTATTAGGATTATTGGGAAATGATTCTGCCACAAATTTTTTTTAAATGCAAATTTATAATATTTATTAAGAATTATTTTTTTATTATCTTTGCCATAAGTAATTTTTGTAGACCAATCAAATGAATTATGAAGGTGTAAAACAATATTTGCTAAATAGATTAGCGAAAGGGTTACCAAAGAATCTATATTATCATGGTATAGATCACACATTAGATGTTTTATCATCAGCGGAAATGTATAGTGAGATAGAAGGTTTTTCAGAAATTGATAAAATATATTTATTCACTGCGGCAGTTTTTCATGATGCTGGTTACCTAATCAGATATACAAAAAATGAAGATGCATCTGCAGCTATAGCAAACCTTGTTTTACCTAAATATGGATATGATAAGGAATCAGTAGTTTATATTAATGAAGTGATCAGAACTACTCAGATGCCTCAACATCCTTTTGATAGAGTGAGTGCTGTGTTGTGTGACTCTGATTTAGATTATTTAGGTAGAGATGATTATTTCATTAAGGCATCAAATTTAAGAAAAGAATTAGATGAATATGGTATTCATTATAGTTTAGAAGATTGGTATGAGCTAGAGATAGCTTTTTTGAAAAAACATAACTATTTTACTAGATCTGCATATAATTTGAGAAATGAAAAGAAATTGGCTAATTTAGATATGGTTATTAAACTTTTAGAAAAATTAAAAGTCTAATTAAAAAGAAAAACAATTAAAATAAAAAAATATGAGTGTAATATTAGTTCCATTTGACTTCACAGAAGTAGCACATTATGCTGTAGATCATGCAGCCCACATTGCTAAAGATTTAGAGATTCCTGTTGTATTATTGCATATTATAAACAAAGATACGCGTGAGTTATTAAATGTTTATAAGGTTACTAATGATCTTGTTAATGAAAAATTACAAGAAAAAGCTGATGAGTTATCAGCACAATATGGTATTCCATTTCAGTACGAAGCTAGAGAAGGTAGCATATTTACAGATATAGCTGAAGCTAGTGAAGAACATAATGCTTTTTTAGTAGTTATGGGCACACACGGTCGTAAAGGTATTCAAAACTTTTTTGGCAGCTATGCACGTAGAGTAATTACTAGTAGTAAAATTCCTTTCATTGTTGTTCAGAATAAATTCTATCGTCCATATAAAAACATTGTAACACCTCTCGATGATACATTGGAATCTAGACAAAAAATTAAATGGGCAATTTATGTGAGCAAATTATTTGATGCTACTATACATCTGAAAGTACGTTCAGATAAAATAGATCCTATTTATCCTGTTAAGATACGAACTATTTTGTCTAAAGTAGAGCAACTTTTCAAAGCTAATGACGTTAAATATGTCGTGGACTATAAAGATGATGATGAAAGCTCGAAAAAATTTACAGAGCAAGTGATAGAATATGCTCACAATATAGATGCAGATTTGATATTTATAATGACCGATCCTGACCATGTGAATATGTTTAACTTTATGATGAAACCAGATGATGAAATCGTACTTTTTAATGATTATCAAATACCTGTAATGGCTATTAATCCTCGAGAAATTAATTTTACTTACGTAGGATTCTAATATTCTAGTATTTAAAAAATATTAGAGCATAATTATGGGAAAAAGGTAAGAATTTATGATTTCTTACCTTTTTATTTTTTAATTTATATATTGAAGTATTGATTCGTTAAAAATTAATTACTTTATTTACTCCAATTTGGTTTACTAAATGGTGTAGCTACAGTTTGATTGATTTTGATTTGTTTGATATTCATTGTAATTTGAGAAATAATGCTTTCTAGTGTTTTAATATCTATATTAATTTTTTGGGGTATAAATAAACTATCCTGACTTATATATTCATCATAATTAAATACAACAGTTAAATTGCCTTGATCGAAATAATTTATCTCATTTTGTAATATTCTATTTGTCTTAGAAGATAGTTTTATTTTTTGTAAAAAATGACAGCTTTCATCATTAGTAATATCAATTATTTGAGAAATAATATAATCAGAATATGTAGAATCTATATTTTTTTGTAAAATTTCCTTTTGCAAGCTGTTAAAATCTTTAGCTGTAATCAATGCTTCTATGAGATTAAAATTTATACATACTCCCATTTTATTATTTATATCTTGATATGTAAATGCATAATATTCCTTATTTAATCTATCAATAATTTTGATGCTGTCTATTGTGCATAATATCCTGAATGCTTCTATACCTGCAATGGCTGTAGCACTAATCCAAATTACACTATCGTGTATAATTATAATATTTGCATTGAAATTAGTGGAATTATTGTTACTTATAAGTTCACAATCAGCTTTTAGAAAAACATTAGTGAAAGATGGCTCTTTATAAATTGCAAAAGTATCTGTTTTTATATTTTGAGATTCATCAATAGAAATTTGATTAGATTTTGTAACTCTACAGCTGGATAGTAAAATACAAAAAAAAATTATATAAATTAACTGTTTGAAATTAATGTTGACCATTGAAGTATTTATTTATCTTTTAATTTATTATTTATTAAATCAGGATTTTTGCCATTATCTATAGCTTTTTGCCAAAAAGTGATTGCATCATCTTTCAGATTTAAAAGATAATAAATATCTCCAGCATGCTCTAGGATATCTGGATCTGAATCATTGTATATCAGAGCTTTATCAATCCAATTTTTAGCATCACTTAAATTATTTAATTTAAAAAATATCCAGGCTTTAGTATCAATAAATGACGGATTATAGGGTTCTAATTTAAGGGCTTCATCTATTAAATTTAATGCTTTATCCAATAAAGTATCTTGTTGGGCTAAAAAATATGCATAATTATTTTTTAAAGTTGCATTAGTAGGATTTGCTTTTATAGATTTTTCAAAATAATCAAAGGCTTCATTATATTGACCAGTTTCGTAGTAAGCATTAGCTAAAACTTCATTTATAATATTAGTTAAATTTTTATTTTTACTTGTTAAAAAATTTAATGCATTATTTAATAAATGAATACATTGATTATAATCTTTTATCATGAAAGCAGCATAACCCCCATAGAAAAAAAATTCTGCAATATCAGGATAAAATGATAAAGCTTTATTAGAATAAAAAAGCATACTGTCATACTCATTTTTAGATTGATAAGCTAAAATTAGATTCCTATATGTAGCATCATTAGTAGAGTCTAACATTAGAGCTTTTTTAAAATTATAAATAGAAGAATCTAACATATTTTTTGATTGATAATAAAGCCCAATGATATTATAAGTTTCAGCTTTATCATTATGTAAATCTTTTAAACTCTCAAAAAGTTGATTAATAAATGTATCATCTATGTTAGGATTATCAAGACTAGATAATATAACTTGTAATTTATCTTGAAAATCGACTCTAGGATCTTGAATAGCAATTAATAATTCTTTTTTCATTTCTTCAGTTTTGTTAATAGCGAAATAGTAATTAGAAGCAAAGAGAGCAGCATATCCATCACGACTATCTCGCTGTTTAGCCCATTGTACTAAACGATACAGAGCAGTTACTTTGCCTTTTTCAATAGCAAAAGAAGAATATTCTTTTTTAAATTCCAAATTAGAAGGGTCATATTGAATACATCTCCATAATTCATCGAGAGCTTCATCATTTTTATTCAATAAAGCATAAATTTGATATTTATAAAAACCTATCTCAGGCATAAACCCATGTTTATTTTCTAATTTAGTTAAAACATCTAATGAATTATTTGGCATAAAAGCCATTAAATACATTTGTGCAGCATTGAAATAATATTCAATAATATTAGGATTTTTATCACTTAAAGTTTCATATCTTTGTGCAGCATCTTTGTATTTACGTAAATTTACAAGAATATTAGCACTTTGTTCTAAATAATATAAATTATCAGGAGATAGATTAATTGCCAGATTAATATTATAATTTGCACTATCCCATTTGTTAACTAATTGATAATATTTAGAAAGTAAATAATAGGCTACGTCTTCTTTTGGATTTTTATTTTTAACTATATTTAAAATTTCTTTTGCTTTATCTAAATCATAAAATAATAAATTTTTTTGAGCTTCTAATAGTAAATTTTGAATTTCTACAGTAGATTGATTAAAATCGATATCACTCTCAGATATATTTCTAGACTGATCATCTTTTACTCTACAACCGGATAATACTAAAAGCAATATGCTAAATATAAGAATAAAATTCAAAAAATGAAATTTACTAATAAAAAATATTGCTTTTTGTTTAAAAATAAAATTAATATTTGTTAATGGTTTCATTATTTTTTAAAATTAATTTTGTTAATTATGCAAAATTAAAAATTAATAATCAAAGTAAAAAAGTAAAAAAAGTTGTGGATAAATTAAAAAACAAATAATGATTATACACTAATAAATTAAAAAGAAGTAATTTTGCCACAGGATAATGAAGCTATGGTTGGCATATATGGTGCTATTATATTGACGATGATAATATGGGGTAGTACCTTTGTTTTTTCTAAAATATTACTAACTGCAGGACTATTACCACATCAATTAATTTTTTTAAGGACATTATTAGGAAGCATAGCACTTTATTTTGTAATAAAAATAAAAAAAAATCCAATAAAAATTGAAAAAAAAGACTATAAAAATCTTTTATTATTAGCATTATTTGAGCCTTTTTTATATTTCATTGGAGAAAATGGGGCACTATTATACACTAGCCCTACTATAGTTTCATTATTTATAGCTATGATACCATTATTCATACAAATATCAATGTTCTTTTTAGCTAAAGAGCCATTAAAATCTAATCAGTTAATAGGAACTTTAATAACAATATTTGGAATTATCCTAGCAATTAGTAGCGGTGGCAAGCTTCAAGAGATCAGTTTAAAGGGAGTATTATTACTATTTCTATCAATAATATCAGCTGTCTTTTATAATTACTATCTTTCAGGATTAATTAAAAAATATCACACATTACAAATAGTAATGTGGCAAACTGTAATAGGAGCTATCTATTTTCTACCTATTGTCATTTTTAGAGGTAGAGAATTAATAACAATGCAATGGAATGGAGAATACATCACCTACTTATTAATACTTTCATTATTAGCAACTGGAGTAGCATATTCGTTGTATTCAATGGTATTGAAACGTATAGGCGTCAATAGGACATCAATTTTTGCAAATTTAATACCTATCATTACATTGATAATATCATTAATTATGGGGACAGAAGAATTTCATTTTCTAAAAGTACTAAGTGTGATAATAGTAATAATGGGGATATATATATCACAAATAGAGGGTAAAAAGAAGAGGGCAAAGTCACGAAAATAATTTATAATTGTTTTCATAGTTCAAGTTTTTTGTAATAAATAATTTGTATATTTGCAAAAAATTATTGTTATGTATAAAATATTTGAAAACCCAACAAAAATATTTGCCCTTACGAAAGAAGGTACACGTGAGTTATACGATAATCTCTATGATGAAATGATCGAGGAAGGCAAAGATGTCGTCGATTATCAAGCACTTAAAGCTATGTCTACTGGTGTACTTTGCCCAGATTGTAATAGCAGCCATGTAATCAAAAATGGTTTGCAAAGTGGAGTTCAAAATTACCGTTGCAAAAACTGTGGTAGACAATTCAGAGTTACCACTGGCACCTTTATGTATGGGGTTCATGAAAAGGACAAAATGCTCGAATATATTAAATGTATGAGTGCAGGCATGAGCTTGAGAGAGTGTGCAAGAATTGTCCATATTAGTCTCACAACAAGTTTCTTTTGGCGACACCGAATATTGTGTGCTTTGCAATCTTTTGAAGATAATGTTAATTTCTTTGGAATAGTGGAATTAGAGGAGCTTCTAATGAATTATTCTGAAAAAGGTAAAAAGAGACGAGATAAGAAAGAGTTAAAAAAGCTAAAGAAAAAGAAGCCAGAGAAAGTAGCAATAATAGCAGCCACTGATAGAAGTGGAAATATACTTTTCAAAAAATTAGAAGATAACAGAGTACAGGCTGAACACATATCAGTTTTTCTAAAATCTCGAATTTCTGAGAATTCAGTTATATGCGGCAGCAATAAAAAAGCTTTTAAGACAGTAAATGCAGAGCATATCAAACATAAAGAAATAACTAATAAAAATAAGATGAAGAAAGGTATATATAGTGTATCAACTATTCATAAGAAAATAACAGATTTTGTTGGATGGATATATTATAAGTTTCGTGGAGTGGCAACGAAATATTTAACGAACTACATAATGTGGTTTGTTATTAAGGGTAAGTATCTGGCGGAGAAGCTAATAGAAGACACTGGGAGGTTGCTGAATTTGGCGGCGTCAGATAGGCGGGCATGGGAGCGGTACAGTGCTTTGATGTCTCAAACATATTTAATCTATAACATTTAAATATTTTCTTAATTCTTTTTTAAAACTCTTTAGCAATTCATTAAATAATATTTATATAACTGAATATTGACCGTGATTAAAAGAAATCAAAAATACCTTGAAATAATTATTCCTTTTAATGAAAATTATAATTGTTTTTTTACAGTATAATTAAATTTTATCTAAGCCATTTAATATCAATTCTTTTATAGAAATTAATCCAGTTAAATCAAGAAAAATTACCATCATTATTATAACTATTAATATTTTAACAAAATTTAGACTTTTAGTAATAGATAGTCTAGCTGCTATCTGTGCACCAATAATATTGCCTATACCATGTACTAATCCATATTTCCAATTTACCATTCCATTAAAAATATAAATGAAAAAAGATATTGAAATATAAAACAGTACTAAAAAATTTTTAACTGCATTAGCTTTTATCAGATCAAAGCCCATTAGGTATATACATGCAAATAAAATATAATATCCTACTCCTACATGAATAAAGCCACCATATAACCCAATAATAAAAAACACTAAATATGTTAAACCGTCTTTTCTTTTAAAATTTTCGTTATTCTCTTTACCTTTTGTCCAGCTATTAGGATTAACAAACATTGAAACAATCATAATTACTAAAACAACCATTAGAGCATAACGAAAAAATTCTTCATTTACGTTAACAGCAAATAATGCTCCTATTAGAGAACCTACAGCAATGATTATTGCTTGAGGCCAAATACTTTTATAGGGGATTATATTGTGTCTAAAAAAGACTGCATTAGATGATAGAGTTTGCATAATGATAGCTACTCTATTTGTCCCATTAGCTATTGTAAATGGTAAGCCCAACCAATTAAATACTGATAACGATATTATAGTCCCACCTCCAGCCAAAGTATTGATAAATCCAACTAATAATCCTGAGATAATAAGTATAATGTATATTTCCATTTTAATAATTATTCTGGTGAGAAATAGAATAATTTTTTTATAGGTTTTAGATCAAAATTTAGCCACTTATTATTTATAATTTCTATTCCTAGCATAGAAGCTGTTTTCATTTTATTTACTTCATTATTTGTAAGTAAAGTAGATAACATAGAAATAGAAGGATTATGTCCTAATATCATTACCTTACTAATTTCATCATTTACTTGATAAATAGTATCTAAATAAGCATTCAAATCTCCAGAATACAATGTATCTTTAACAACAATAATATTATAAGGTAAATTCAATTTATCAGCAACTATTTCAGCAGTATGTAATACTCTTTTTGCATTACTAGAAATTATTAATTGAGGAATAAAATGAGGATTATTAGCTAAAAAATTTGCAGATAAACTAGCTTGAGTAATTCCTTGTTCAGTTAGATCTCTTTGAAAATCGCTAATTGCTGGATTATGTCTTATGGCATTAGCATGCCTCATTATTATCAAATATTTACTATCATTACCATGCATATAAAGGAAAATCTTTCATTAGTTTATGAACTTCAGATTTTACTTCATTAATATTGTTTTCATTATTAATATCACTTAGTACTCTATCGATTAAATTAACGATGATTGGCATATGATTTTCTTTTAATCCACGAGTAGTAATAGCTGGTGTACCCACGCGTATACCTGAAGCTTGGAAAGGTGAACGTGTGTCGAAAGGGACCATATTTTTATTAATTGTGATATCAGCTTTCACAAGAGTATCTTCGGCTTGTCTACCAGTGAGCTCAGGAAATTTTGGACGTAAATCAATCAGCATTAGATGATTGTCAGTACCACCGCTAATAACATGATATCCGTTATTAATAAATGCTTTTGCCATAGCTCGTGCATTAGCTCTCACCTGTGTAATATATTCACGATATGATGGTTGTAAATCTTCGAAAAAAGCTACTGCTTTAGCAGCAATTACATGTTCTAATGGTCCGCCTTGAGCACCTGGGAATACAGCACTATTAATGATTTCTGACATCATTTTGATTTTACCTTTTGGAGTAGTAAGACCCCAAGGATTTTCGAAATCTTTACCAATAAGTATCATCCCTCCTCGTGGACCACGAAGAGTCTTATGAGTAGTAGTAGTAACTATATGACAATATTCCATTGGATTATTTAAAAATTTACAAGCTATTAAGCCTGCAGGATGTGCAATATCTGCCATTAGAATAGCCCCAATGCTATCTGCTATTTGACGCATACGTTTATAGTCCCAATCTCTACTATATGCAGAAGCTCCAGCGATAATCATTTTCGGTTTTTCTTGCAAAGCAATTTTCTCCATTTCATCATAATCGATGTAGCCATCTTCTTTTACATGATAAGCTATTGGGTTATATATAATCCCACTAAAATTGACTGGTGACCCGTGAGTGAGATGTCCTCCATGTGATAGGTCTAACCCCATAAATTTATCACCAGGTTTTAGACATGCAAAGAAAACTGCAAGATTAGCCTGTGCTCCACTATGGGGCTGTACATTAGCATATTCAGCACCAAATAATTCTTTAGCTCTATCAATAGCCAATTGCTCAGATTGGTCTACTATTTGACAACCACCATAGTATCGTTTTTGTGGATAACCCTCTGCATATTTATTAGTAAGTACAGATCCCATAGCTTCTAGTACCTGGTTACTTACAAAGTTTTCACTTGCTATTAATTCTATACCTTCACTCTGTCTATTAAATTCCTGCTGAATTAACGAAAAAATTTTTTCATCTCTTATCATAACTTTTTTTGCAAAAATAACAAAATTTATTATAAAATAATTCTTATTAAAAGATTTTTAGCTTAATAGAAGTAAAAAATTACTAAGCAGAACTAATAAAATCTTTTAGAAAAATATAATCAATAATTTTAACTATTCTGTATTTTTTATATCTGAGAAATATTAAGTAAAACTTCACTACCTCTCCCATTCCACCGTCAGTTTATCTCCTACTCTATAGTCTAATACTTCACACTCACAGCTATTATAAACTATTATAATTATAGCCAACGTATTAAATAAAAAATTAAATAAATTACAAATAGAACAAGTAATATTGACAAAACCCAATTAAACACATTTGTAGGTAATAAATATCTTAATAAAGTCAATAACAATGCTAATACTAGCACCTGTAAAAGTAACCTTATAATCCAGTTCAGAGATGAACTGCTACTCATCTCTTGAGCTTGTGAATATGTATGTTTGGCTGATATTTTGGTTGGAATAATTACATTGCTTTTAAGTAATTTACTGCTTTCTGTTACATTATTCAATTTATTAGTAAAAATACTATTTTGTGTAAAAACAAAACTATTAATTTTACTAATACTATCAAATTGACTTTTATCTAACTCAACTAATGCAAGTTCATTGACCTCATTATTGATTTTATTTATTTCACTATTATTGATAGCGACTGCTTCATTTCTAGGTACTTTATTTAGATATTCATATTGAGCATGCCAACTAACATTACAACTAGTTAATAATAATGATAATAAAATGATTAAAATTGGAAATTTGGATAATTTCATAATTATATTTTTACAAAAATAAAAACTTTCTTAAAAAGACATAATAAAAATAGCACTATAAATATTGCTTAATTTATATTATATTTTGGGGTTACATAAAATAGATCTTATTATTGCTTAACCAATGGTAGGAATGTCTCATTATTATCTAATCTCACTTTCACATAATAAACACCCGTGGCTAAATTATCTAAGTTATTTATATCAATATTGTAGCTGCCAACACTCATTTTATTATTGAATACATCATTTACTAACCTCCCATTAAGGTCTATTATTTGAATAGAAACATTGTATGAATTATTTAGCTCTAAATACAATTTAGTATCAGAATTAGCTGGATTGGGATACAATTTAATTTCATTGCCCGCAAGAGTTTGCGAATTTATGTCAGATCCAGATAATGAAGTAATATTAATATCATCAATGTAAATATTATTACCTCCATTAGAATAAAAAGAAAATTTTAATCTCATATTGTCCATAGTAGTTACTAATCCAGCCGGAATAATAAAACTGAACTCTGCCCATTGATCTGTAGAGCTAGGAGTAAATTCAGTTTCTAAAGGACCAGTAGTAGCTAGATCTTCACCACTTTTAACTAGTCTATTTTGCCAAGTCTCGCCACAATTATTAGAAGTATAAACAGTCAATTTATCGTAAATGGTATCTGCAGGAGTTAAAATGGTACCTGCAACATATTTACCTGCATAAGCTACTTTGAAAGACACTTTTGCATGACCAGATAGTAAATCAGTGAGATCATATGCTGGTGTAATAAATTCATCTAAACTACCGGCACTATTACCAGAGAAATTCTGCAAATACATAGATTTGCTACCAGAGTAACCTATTCCATTATTAATTTGCCATACAGAGCCAGTATCATTAATTACTATAAAATCATTTATAGAACTAGACTCAAAAGATTCGCTCATAGGTGCTGTATTATTAGTAGTGGTACTATAAACATGAATATAATTTGTTTTTGTGATATTATTAGTACCTTGCGCATTGCTTACTTGTAAGGTAACAGCATATGTGCCAGGAGTATTGTATGTGATTGTCGGATTTTCTATAGTAGAGCTAGCAGGCGTACCTCCTGTGAAAGTCCAGTTGAAAGTTGTAGCTGTGCCATTATATGAAGAATTGTAAAAATTCACTTCTGTACCAGCACATACATATTGTGTAGTAGAGAAAAAATCAGCTATGGGAGCACATTCTACTGGATTATCTTCTATTACACCTGTTGCTTGTAAATTTTCTGCAGACCAAAGATTACGTCTATAACCATTTAAAGCAACATCCATCCTCTGATATTGTCCTATAGTGAAGATATTATTACAATAACCCCATTGATAATCCATATAGTTTTCTATCATATCTGGTTCATCCGGTGTTTCTGTACAAGTATTTCGAGACCCAGGAGTGAAACAGTTAAGAGATGTGTTTTGTGTAGCTACATCTACAGGTGGAGTGTCATCTACTTCGTCGCCAGTAGATGCAAAAGTAGATGGACATCCACTACTAGCAGGGATAAATCCAAACATTAAATTTTGAAATGTGTGATATAAATTAAAATAATGACCTACTTCATGAGTAAAACTACGATTAACCAAATTTATTCCGTAATTTCCAAAATCTTCAGCACTGCCTATGGTGCCGATGCAATCATGCCTGATTAATACTCCGTCAACATCAGTATCACCACCAGTGAGAGCTTGGCTAAGAGGATTATCTGGAGGGAAAGGCGACATACCACCTATCAATGCTCCCTCTGGTAATGCCATCCCTTCTGGATAAATAAAATTAACTACAAAAATATTCATATATTTAGTAGGATCCCACACATATTTTTTCATAGTATTGAAATATGCATAATTAGTCTCTGGACTATAATGTCTCACTATACCGTCAGTGCAGTTACCATTTGGATCTATATGTGCTAGACGAAATTCTATATTACAGTTAGCTGCTCTGCTTTTAAATAAATAATAAGTATCAGCAGTGTCACTATTTTGTTTGTTAAAATCTATATTTAATTTTTCTAAAGCATCTAATACTTGATCTTTGGAGATATTGTCAACTCCATAAGTATGTATTATATGAAATACTACAGGAATAACTCGCTTTCCATTAATAAATGTATCAGTTTTTAACATTGTAAAATCTTTATTAGACAATGCTTTGAGGTTATCCTCATAAATCATATATTCTACTATGAGATTGGGATTCTCTACTACTTTTTGTCTCAGTAGCATCTCATCTGCGGGATACAAATAAATATTATTATTAGTTTGTGAATTCAGAACAAACGCACATGAGATAAGGATTAATGATAAAATAAATACTTTTTTCATAAAAAATTTTTTACAAATTTATGTTTTTATATTTTAATAAACAAAATTTTATTATAAATTTGTAAAAAAAAAACAAATGAGAACAAGATCATTAATTAATTTATTAATTTTATTATTTTCTGTGCCAATGTTTGCACAAGTAGGAATAGGTCCTAATAGTTTCACCCCTAATGCTGCTGCTGGCTTAGAGGTTAGTTTTACTAATAAAGGCGTATTACTACCACGCATAGCACTCACTAGTGCTACAGATGTAACTACCATTCCATCGCCAGTTACATCCTTATTAGTTTATAATACTGGCACTGGTGGACTGACACCTGCAGGTTTTTATTATTGGAATGGTTCACAATGGCAAATGCTGGGCAGTGGTGGAGGTGGCTGCAATACTTTAGAACAAGCATATAATTGTGGTGGTAATGGTGTGGGTAGAGTTATAAATACAAACTATGGACGTGTAGAAATGAAAATGGCATCATCAGCTACTAATACTGAAGCATTCTATGTAGAGTCTAATAAAGGTACTCAATCAGCTCCTACTGCTGGTATACAAATTAATCAAAATCAACATGGTGTAGCCCTACAAGTAGGTACATTTTTAGGTGCTAATCTATACAATGCTATAGAAGCCACCAATAATACTACTAATACAAGTACTTCTTATATGCCAGCAGGTGTTGCAGGTTTCTGCTCCAGTAGTGGCAAGGGCGTTGGTATATGGGCAGAATATGATGGCACTAACTCAGGATCATCTGGTTTATATGCTAAAGCCTCTGGTAATAATTTTGGCGCTTTTATTACATCCAATTATGTAGGAGCTGATATAGAAGTTACTAATGCCACTGGTATAGCACTACAATTAGTATCTGCTGGTGCTAGCTATATTAATCCTGCTGCACTTATTAGAGGATTTGTTCAAATGGATATAAGCAATAATGCTGGCTGTCAAAGCGTCTTATTCAATAATCTAGCTGGTGAGCCTACAATTGCCCCTCAAACACCTGATTATGGTATGGTAGGAACATCCTCTACTTATTGGTATCAAGGATATGCTGAAGCTTGGAATGCGCTCTCTAGAAGAGATCTTAAACGTAATATTACTTATTTGGATAATAATATAGAAAATTTATTTATTCAAGATATAAAAAATCTAAAACCTGTGATATATAAATTTAAAAATGAAAAAGATGATTTTGATAGTAACAATCCAGTAAAAACTCGCTACAATGCTCATATAGGTTTCATAGTAGATGAATTACCTGATTATGTGCAAGACAATACTTTCTCAGCAGTGAGTATTTATAATCTGAGTACTCTAGCACTGATAGGAGCTAAATATGCAATAGAGCAAGTAGAGGAGCTACAATCGCAACCCATTACTACTTTTGGCATAGCACAAATGAATGGACAAAATGAAGTACGTATAAACTTTGATAATGACTTTATTTCATCAAAAAATAATTCAGAATCACCTGTCATCACTATTACTGCAGCAGCACCAGGAGAGTATTATATAAAATCAGTAGATAATAATGGTTTCGTAGTGTCATCTTCTAACCCCACTTTCCAATTTCATTGGGTAGCTTATGCTAAAAGACAAGTGAAAGACCAAAATAATGTAAACAACATTGATCCACAGCTGATGAGCTGGCTCAGAGTAGATACTGCAAAAAAAGAGCAAATGAGACAATGGGGTATGAGCCTCAAACAACCTGAACCATTAAAACTTTTAGGCGATAGAGATATAATAAATGCTAAATCATTAAAAATGACCGACAAAACTAATAATGAATAATAAAATTTAATTTTTTTCAAGCAAAAGCCCAGTTAAAAAATTTTAACTGGGCTTTTCTAATTTATAGATTTTATAAAATTAAAAAAATTTGTATTTTTGCAAAAAATAGATTGTTTACAAAAACAAATACTAAATGAACGATAATCAAAATTATATGCCCGAGTGGCGGAACTGGTAGACGCGTTGGTCTCAAAAACCAATGGGCTTTTGCTCATGCCGGTTCGATTCCGGCCTCGGGTACTAAGATTTGTAGCGAAAGTTATAATTGAAATTCTTAAAATTTAGAAAATTATGAAAAAAGCATATGTATTCCCTGGACAAGGAGCTCAATATCCTGGCATGGGAAAAGAACTTTATGATAATTATCCATTAGCTAAAGAAATGATGAATAAAGCTAATGAAATCTTAGGATTCGACATATTAAAAATAATGTTTGAAGGTACAGAGCAGGATCTAATGCAAACAAAAGTTACTCAACCAGCGATATTTATACATAGTGTTACTTTAGCTAATATTTTATCTGATAACTTTAAGCCAGATATGGTTGCTGGTCATTCATTAGGTGAATTTTCAGCTTTAGTAACAGCTAAAGCAATGACATACGAAGATGGACTAAAATTGGTTTTTGCAAGAGCTATGGCTATGCAAAAAGCTTGCGAAATACATCCAAGTACCATGGCAGCAGTTATAGGATTAGATGAGACAACTGTAGAAGAAGTTTTATCTACTATAACTGAAGAAATCGTTGTACCCGCCAATTATAATACTATTGGCCAAATAGTCATTTCTGGGTCCATAAAAGGTATAGAATTAGCTATGGAAAAACTAAAAGCAGCAGGTGCTAAACGTGTATTGCCACTCAAAGTAGGCGGCGCTTTTCATAGTCCATTGATGGAGCCAGCTAGATTAGAATTAGAAACTGCTATTAACAAGACACCTTTCCAAACTCCTATATGTCCTATTTATCAGAATGTATCAGCTCTACCATCGATAGATTCTATGCAGATAAAACAAAACCTTATTGATCAACTTACCTCTCCTGTCAAATGGACTCAAACTATTAAAAATATGATAAATGATGGAGCTAAAGAATTTATAGAAGTAGGTCCAGGAAATGTTTTGCAAGGATTAATTAAAAAAATATCTCCTGATATTAATGCGTATAGTGCTACTATTTAATAAAAAATAAAATAATATGGATCTAAGTAAAATAATGTACATCTCAGGTAAACCAGGGTTATATAAGATAATTGGTAATAATAAATCTGCTTTTATAGTAGAAAGCTTAATAGATGGTAAACGTTCTCCAGTTTTTCTAAATAATAAGATTAGCCCTTTGTCTGATATTGTTGTTGTTACAGTAGATGGTCAAGTGCATGTAGAGGAAGTATTTAAAAATATTTTAAAAGAAAATAATGGACAAAAAATAGATATTGACACTAACAACGAGGAACTACTGTTCGAATTTATGGATAAAATGCTCCCTAACTGGGACCGTGAAGCAGTAACTAATAAAGATATTAAAAAAATTATTCAATGGTATAATTTATTAATAGAACATGCCATTATTACTATAGAAGATTTAAAAGAAGAATCTGAAGATCAAAAAGATGAAGCAGACAATATAACTGAAGAAAATAAAGAAAACGATTCAGAGAATGCTGATAAAGAAATAAATGAATAATAAAAAAATTCATACTCAGCTCATAGTACTTGATAACGAGGAAATAAATAGTTCACATTTTCGTTTACATTTAAATTTACCAGCCGACTGCCCCCACATTCAGCCAGGACAATTCGCAGAATTTTATGTGCCACCTACTTTACAATCTTTTTTACGTATACCACTTTCTATTCACTTTGTCTCAGATAAGGAAATTCAATTTTTAATCCAAATAAAAGGAGAAGGCACACAATATCTAAAAACATTGCAAAAAGGCAATAAAATAGATACCATACTGCCATTAGGTAAAGGATTTACAATTCCTACAAACAAAAAAGTCGCTTTGATAGGTGGAGGCTGTGGCATAGCACCATTATTATTCTTGAGCAATCAACTAGCTGCCAATAATAATCTACAACATATATTCCTAGGCTTTAAAGACGATAAACAAGCAATGCTCATAAATGATTTCAAAAAATATGGCGAGGTAATAGTATCTACTGATGACGGCTCTCTTGGAGATAAAGGAGTAATAACAGATATTTTTGAAAAAAAATTAAAAAAATTTGACTATGTTTATTCGTGTGGTCCCACAATAATGCTAAATAAAGTAATAGAAATTTGTAAAAATAACAATTTATATTGCGAAGTATCCCTAGAAACACTAATGGGATGCGGTATAGGAGCATGTTTATGCTGTGCGGTCTCTACAAAGAATGGCAATCTCAGAGCTTGCATAGATGGACCTGTGTTTGATTCTAACCTTATTAATAACCTAAATTTTTAAATGAATATAACAGTTGAAATAGGTAAATTAAAATTAAAAAATCCAATATTGACAGCCAGTGGTACATTTGGCTACGGACAAGAATTTGAAGATTTCTTTGACCCATCAATATTGGGAGCCATAATTACTAAAGGAACAACACTAGAACCACGTGAAGGCAATAATTATCCTAGAATGGCTGAAACTAGCGCAGGAATGCTAAATGCTGTTGGATTGCAAAATAAAGGTGTTCATTATTTTATAAATGAAATTTTACCAGTCATTGCCAAATATCAAACAAATATTATAGTAAATGTTGCAGGCAATGCAGTTGAAGATTATGTAGAAGCTATTTCAATATTAGATAATATAGATCGAGTAGATGCAGTAGAACTAAATGTATCATGCCCAAATGTAAAACATGGTGGTATGCAGTTTGGTACTAATTATGATCTATTAAAAGAGTTACTACAAAAAGTGAGAAAAACATACAATAAAACCTTAATAGTGAAGCTTTCACCTAATGTAACTAAGATAGAGGATTTTGCTCTTCTGTGCCAGTATGAGCAAGCAGATGCTATCACTGTAGCAAACACATACTTGGGAATGGCAATAGATATTAATACGATGAAACCCAAATTAGCTACTATTACCGGCGGCTTGTCAGGACCTGCCATTAAACCTATAACATTGAGAATGGTTTATCAATGTGCACAAGTTGTAAATATACCTATAATAGCTAGTGGTGGCATTATATCTTGGCAGGACGCTATAGAATATTTTTTAGCTGGAGCTACAGCAATTCAAATAGGTACAGCTAATTTCATAAATCCTTCAATAAGTCAAGACATATTACATGGAATAGAACAATACTTATTACAAAAAAATATTAAAAATATTAAAGAAATTATTGGGTCGATGAAAAGTAATTAAAATGAGGGGAACAGACTAATATTAAATTAAAAGAAGTTGAAATAAGAGAAATCCCTATGATTTTAAAATATTAATATAAAAGGTGTTTCTTAGCAGCATCTACCCATTTAGCATCATATTTATACTTAGTAAAATATATTACTATGTCCGCATCATATTTATAATCAGTAAAATATATTACCTTATCCGCATCATATTTGTATTCTGTGAAATACCATAACCCCTTATTGCCCTCAGCATCATACTTATAATCGCATTTATAAACTATTAAATCAGCATCATACTTATAATCTGTTACATACACTACTATATCAGCGTCATATTTGTAATTAGTCGAATAAATTATTTGAGAGTTTAGAGATATTATGGATATTAATGATAGTAAAAGTAAAAAGAAAAATTTTCTCATATATATTTTTTTGTTATTTATATCAAAAACTGAACCATTAATTTTTAATAAATCATTTTTATTTATTAAAAGTATAGTAATTAATATTAGAATTAAAATTTAAATATATATATTTATAACTATCAACAATAAAATTTTTTATTGATAGCAAAAATAAGTAAATTTGTAAAAAAATATTATGAATGAGAATGTATATTGCGTTATAATGTCTGGTGGTACTGGTGTACGTTTTTGGCCAATGAGTAGAGAGAATAAACCTAAACAATTTTTAGATATTTTATTTACAGGGCAGACGCTAATACAAAGTACATACAAAAGATATTGCAAAGTTGTTAAAAAAGAAAATATACGTTTTGTCCTTTCTAGAATTCATGTCGATATATTAAAGGAGCAAATACCTGAGATAACAGATGAGCAAATAATAATAGAACCTGATAGGCGAAATACAGCACCTGCTGTTGCATATGCTTCAGCTAAGATTTATAAAAATAATCCTGATGCAATTTTGATATTTGCACCATCAGATCATTTAATTGAAGATGAAGAGTCCTTTGTAGATACAATCAATCAAGCTATAGAATATGTAAAAAATAATGATGTATTGATGACTTTAGGAATCAAGCCAACTCGTCCTGATACTGGGTTTGGATACATTCAATTTATTCCAAAAAAAGGCCATAAAATTTGCAAAGTAAAAACTTTTACCGAAAAACCAGCTATAGAATTAGCACGTACATTTATTAGAAGTGGTGATTTTCTCTGGAATGCTGGTATATTTGTGTGGAGTGCTAAAACTATTATCGACGCCTTTAAAGAATATGAACAAGAAATTTATAATGCCTTCATGAGTGATCTATCTTGGTATTATACAGAAAAGGAACAACAAAAAATAGAAAAAATTTATTCAAATATTAAAAAAATATCTGTCGATTATGCTATAATGGAAAAAGCAAATAATGTATATACTATAATTTCTGAATTCCCATGGAATGATTTGGGAACATGGGCTTCTCTTTACGAAAAAAGACCAAAAGATGAAAATAATAATAGCATAATTGGCAAAAATCTTATGATTTATAATTCAGAAAATTGCTTAATTCAAATGCCTGCTAATAAAAAGCTTGTTGTCATAGAAGGCTTAAATGATTTTATTGTTGTTGAAAATGATGATATGCTTTTAATATTAAATAAAAATGATGAGCAATCTCTTAGAAATATTGTACAAGATATTTTAATAGAAAAAGGAAGTGAATATATATAATCTACTTATATTTTTATATAATACATTATTTTTATGAATAGACAGCAAGCTCTAAAAATACTATCATTAAATAATAATGCTACTGAAAATGATGTTAAAAAAAGATATAAAGAATTAGCAAAAATTTATCATCCTGATAGTAATACTAGCGAGAGCTCTGCTGATAAATTTATTCAAATTACTGAAGCATATTTATTTTTAATAAATAATAAAGGCTCACAATATGTATATCAAAATACTGACAATGAATATAAAAAACAAGCATATCAATATGCTCAAATGAGATATGAAGAATTTAGAAAAAAAGAAGAAGAACTAAACAATATACCTATTAATAAAATTCTTTACCCATCTTGGTTAAATGTAATATTTTTAATTTTAAGCATTATATTCATTTTAGATTATTATCTACCTAAACAATGGCATGAATGCGATAATGCTTATCTATTAGAACCACAAAATAATGAAGAAAATTTTGTTATCAAAGCGTGTAAAAGTCAAATATTAGCTGAGAGACTATCCCTAAATGACATATATCTATTAGAGCAAAACGGAAAAATTTTTTTAAAAAAATCAAGGATTCTTGGTGTTATTTTTAGCTATTCTATTAACCCACAACGAAGAGTTTACAATGTTACTACAAATAGATATGTCACTTACCCTATTTTATGGCTCTCATTAGTAGCTTCAGCAATTGTTCTATTTGTACCACTAAAAAATGTTCAACAAAAATTATTTGCTAAATTTTTATCTTTAGTTTTTATACTTAGCTTTTTATTTCCCTTTGTAGCAATTGGCTTTGCAATGATAGTATGATATTCTATTATTAATTTTTATTTAAATAATGTATCTCTTCATAATTGCTTGGTACTCTTTAGCTTTTAATTCAATTTTTTGTTGAAAAGCATTTGTATTGTCTGTATATATTATATCTCGTGATACATTTATTAAAATATTACCTTCTGGAGTTAATGTATTTTGTAATGTTTCTTGCAAATTCCCACCTTGTGCTCCTATTCCTGGTATTAGAAAAAAATAATCTAGAAATAATTGTCTAATATATTGTAAAAGTGATTGTTGTGTAGCTCCGACAACAAACATCATTTTTTCACTAGATATATCATTAGCTAGAGTTTTCATTATTTTCTCAAAAAAATATTCATCATTATTAGTTTTTGCTAATAAAAAATTTTGTGCTCCAGGGTTAGACGTAAGCCCTAATGGTATTATCCATTTATCATCAAATTTCAGAAAAGGATCTATGCTATCCCTTCCCATCAAAGGATTAATAGTGATTGCATCAAAATTTAAAGGTTTTGAAAAATATGCTTTCGCATATTTTTCAGCAGTATTACCTATATCATTTCTTTTACCGTCAGCTATTAAAAATACTGGTTCATTTAGAGATTGTATATATTCCAAAGTATTAGCCAGCATTTCATAACCGGCAGCTCCGTATATTTCATAAAAAGCCAAATTAATTTTATACGCAATAGTATATGGCAGTGTGGCATCTATTACTTTTTTATTAAATATTTCTATGGCTTTTGTGTTATAGCTACTTACAAGGGTTTCTGGTAATTTATAAAGGTCTGTATCTAATCCTACACAAAGAACAGATTGTTTAGAAAAGATTAGTTTTTGCAATTCATACTTTGTCATAATGATATTTTATTCTGTTTCTGCTTTTAATTTTTCTGCATTTTCTGCTATACGTAATGCATCTATTATCTCATCGAGGTTGCCTTCCATTATTTCTGTTAGATTGTATAATGTGAGTCCTATGCGATGATCTGTAACACGATTTTGTGGGTAATTGTAAGTACGTATTTTAGCAGAGCGATCTCCTGTAGAAACCATTGTTTTTCGTTGATGTGAAATGTTATCTAAATATTTTTGATATTCTAGCTGAAAAATACGAGACCGAAGTAAGATATATGCTTTTTCTAAATTTTGAGTTTGGCTACGTTCATCTTGACATGAAACACTAATGCCTGAGGGGATATGTGTGAGCCTAACAGCAGAATAAGTTGTATTTACAGATTGACCACCATGCCCAGATGCGCAAAATATTTCTTTTTTTATATCTTTTTCATCTATTTTTACATCAAATTCATCTGCTTCTGGAAATACCACAACTGAAGCTGCCGAGGTATGAACTCTACCTTGTGATTCAGTTTGTGGTATTCGTTGTACTCTATGTACTCCAGATTCGAATTTCAATGTCCCATATGCATTAGATCCTATGACGTTGAAAATTATCTCTTTATATCCACCTAATGTACCCTCAGTATAATTGACTATTTCAAATTTCCATCCTTTTTGCTCAGCATATCTGCTATACATTCTAAAAAGATCGCCAGCGAAAATGCTTGCTTCATCACCACCTGTGCCACCTCTGATCTCTACAATTGCATTTTTTGTATCTTGCGGATCATTGGGCAACAGCATTATTTTAATTTCTTCTTCTATTTTAGATTTTTTCTCTTCGAGATCGGATAATTCTTCCTTTGCAAATGCTTTCAGTTCAATATCATTACTATTTATTAGATCTTTAGCTTCATCTATCCCTTTTAGAATGCTGTCATACTCAATATATGCTTTTGCTATAGGTTCTAAATCTTTGTAATCTTTGCTAAGTTTAATGTATTGCTGCATATCATTTAGCACTTCAGACGATTGCAGTTTAAGCTCTATCTCTTTAAACTTGTTATAAAGTTCTTTTAGTTTATCTATCATAGTTTTGTAAATTATTTAATTTATTAAAATTTTTGCAAAATTACAAAATTTCTCGTTTTTGATTTTCTATATATTTTTACAAAAATAAATAATGCATTATGAAAAAATTTATATTGTTTATTGTACTGTCAATATTTGTTATTGATTTTATTAATGGACAAATAACAGACTACGAAAAAGAGTTAAGAAAAAAAAATAAAGATAGCCTATCAGGATGGAAAATAAATGGATTAACCTCAATTAATTTTTCTCAATCAAGTTTAATCAATTGGGCTGCTGGAGGGCAGAATAATATTTCTGCTAATGGATTGATTAGCTTTAGTGCTAATTATTTAAAAAATAAAAATTCTTGGGATAATTCTCTTGACATTGGTTATGGTATGTTTATTGAGGGGAAAGAAAATCTAAGAAAAACTGATGATAGGATTGAATTATTTTCTAAATATGGTAGAGAAATTTCAAAAAATTTATATATGTCTTCCCTTTTAACTTTCAAAACTCAAATGACACCAGGATACAATTATCCTAATGATTCAGTATTAATTTCAGATTTTATGTCACCAGCTTATTTACACATTGCTGCAGGTATAGATTATAAACCAGTAGATTTTATAACTGCTTTCATATCGCCTATAACAGGTAAATTTACTTTTGTAACTAATCAAACTTTAGCAGATTCAGGATCTTTTGGTGTAGAACCAGCTATTTATGATAGCTTCGGAAATATTATTACTAAAGGTAAAAATACAAGAGCAGAAATGGGTGGCTACATTAGAATAGCGTTGAATAAAGATATAACTGATAATATAACCCTTAAAACTAAACTGGATCTATTTTCTAATTATTTACACAAACCTCAAAATCTAGATGTAGATGCAGAAATATTATTATCTATGAAAATTACTAAATTTATTACTGCTAATTTTTATGCACAAATAATTTATGATGATGACGTCATTATTGAAATTGATTCTAATAATGATGGTATTATAGATAAAAAAGGACCTCGCATGCAATTCAAAGAAATCTTTGGAATTGGCTTTTCATATAAATTTGATAATAAAAAATAAACTTTAATATTAATAGTTGAGTAGTGAGTAGCGAGAAGCAAGTAGAAAACACTTAATCCATACTCTCATCATTTCATCTCGTCCTGCTTTCTCCCCATCACCCAGTCTCCACCCTCACTCTATCTTACCAACCCTTCTCTCATGTCTTCCACCATCAAAATCTGTAATTAAAAATTTTTTAACAATTTCTAAAGCTAATTCTTTAGCAATAAATCTAGCAGGCAAAGCTAAAGCATTAGCATCATTATGTTTGCGACCTAGCTCTGCTAGCTCTGGCATCCAGCAATATACTGACCTCACTCCTTGGTGTTTATTAGCTACTATATTTACACCATTACCAGAGCCACACATCAAAATGCCATATTTCACCTCTCCATTTACTATTAAATCTGCTACTTTATGAGCAAAATCAGGATAATCTACTGCCTCCGCACTATAAGTGCCACAATCTACTATTTCATATTCTGCTGATAATTGACTTTTTATAAATTCTTTCATTTCATAACCAGCATGATCAGATCCAATTGCTATTTTCATAATTATTACTATTTTTTGGTTCTATAACATTTATTGTGTGTTAATTATTTTACCACAAAGAGCACAAAGATATTACACAAAGTTCACAAAGTGCCATTTATTACTCTTTTAATTCCATCTTTTAATAAAATAATATTAAAGTCTATCAATAGTCCTAACTTATAATTTCCGAGTTTCAAGTATGTTAATGTTTGCGCTAAATGTATATCATTTAATGCTTCTACGCTTTTAATTTCAATAACTAATTTCCTCTCAACCAACAAATCAATTCTGTAACCACAATCTAATTTTACTCCTTCAAATACTAATGGCATCGGTTTTTCTTTTTCTACAAATAATCCCGATTCCCTAATTTTATAATACATACATTCTTTATATGCACTTTCCAATAAACCTGGTCCTAGCTCTTTATGTATCTCTAATCCCAAACCAATTACTTTATTTGCTAATTCATTCTCTTCCATTTTTTCTCTGTGTTCTTTGTGCCTTCTTTGAGAACTTTGTGGTTAATATTAAACTATCCAATAATAAATTAAATTCATTTTGTAAAATTACACTTTATTTAATCTTTACACACAATAAAATGTTATAGAACCATTTTTAAATTAAAAAAAATAACTTTTAACATTAAGATAACTTTTAGATAATTTGTAGATAACTTTTAATAACTTCATTTTTTATTTACAATAATTTTTATATATAAGCATTTTTTTGAATGTAATACATTAAACTTTTGATTAATTATTTTAAAAGTTATTTACATTTTTATCCCGCAAATAAAAAATTTTTTATTTACAAATTCAAAATTAACAAAAAAATGATAATTGTTAATAACTTATTTTTTTTTAATAAAATTCATTAATTTAGCATTAAATTTATTGTAGAAAAAATGTTAATAAAATTATAATAATTTTTTAAAGTTAATTTTGTAAAAAACTTATCTACATATTTACAATATTATTAATATTATAAATTTTAAAATTTTAAAAAAGAAAAGATAATATGATTAAAAATATTGAAGAAAAGATAAAAAATTTAAAGAAAGAAAAAAATGCTATAATTTTGGCACATTATTATCAAATACCCGAAATACAAGATATAGCAGATTATGTAGGTGATAGCTATGCATTAGCTAAATATGCTCAAAACACAGATGCAGATATAATTATTTTAGCTGGTGTCAAATTTATGGCTGAGACTGCAAAGGTCTTAAATCCATCAAAGCGTGTTTTCATCCCTGATATGAATGCCGGTTGCTCTCTAGTAGATGCCGCTCCAGTAGAAGATTTTAAAAATTGGATAAATATTTATCATAATCCTTTCGTTGTTACCTATATTAATTCTTCTATCGAAATTAAAATGTTATCTGATGTCATTGTTACTAGTAGTAATGCTGTTAAAATTGTTAGCAAAATACCGGAAGATAAAACTATACTTTTCGCTCCAGATAAAAATTTAGGTAATTATGTAATGCAAAAAACAAAACGAAATATGCAAATATGGGATGGACATTGCTATGTACATGATCAGTTAAAATCTCAACAAATTATTAATCTGAAAAAACAAAATCTTGATGCTCCTGTAATATCTCATCCAGAATGCTCACCTACGATTCTGGCTATGAGTGATTTTATCGGTAGTACTTCAGCATTATTAGATTATGTTAAAAATACAAATTATGATAAATATATCGTAGCTACAGAAACTGGTATTATACATCAAATGAAAAAAATAAAACCTAATACTAATTTTATTTTAGTTCCTGCTGATGAAACTTGTAGCTGCAATGATTGTATGTATATGAAATTAAATACTTTAGAAAAAATCTATGACAATCTAACTTTAGAAAATAATGAAATCTTATTGAGTGATGAAATAATTCAAAAAGCTAAAATTCCAATTCTACGAATGATGGAAATGGCTGAAAATTAATTTGATTGAAAAAATTTTTATTAATTTTGGAAATTATATTAGTTTTTAATGAAAATTAGTAATTTTTTAATTTTATTTCTATTTTTTATAAATTATCTATATTCACAAGATAGTATTAAAAAAGTTATTAACTATTATGATAATAAAAATATTAGTAGTATTGGTTTTTTAAAAATTGATAAACCTCATGGATATTGGACTAATTATCATAGTAATGGAAATTTGAGATCTGAAGGTAAATTTAATAATGGTTTATTAGATAGTACATGGAAATATTATAATACTGATGGTAGTTTATCACAAATTATTAATTATATTGATGGTATTAAAAATGGTGATAATTATAAATATTATGATAAATATTTCACCAAATGTAAATATCATAATGATACTCTTGTAGATACTTGTTATACATTTACTTATTCTCAAAAATTATTAAAATCTATACCTTATAAAAATGGTGTTCCTGATGGCGTTGGTTATGACTATGATACTCTAGATAATAGAATTATTACAATTTATACTTATAAAAATGGTTTTCTTTTAAGTAGAGAATCAATTAATAGATATGATGAAAATAATAAAAAAACAGGTAAATGGATAGAAATAGATAGTACTAAAAAAATTAAACAAGAAATTTATTATAAAAATGGATTAAAATATGGCATAGCTAAAACCTATGATTTGAAAACAGATAAATTAAAATCTATTCAAAGGTATGAAGCAGATACGATGATAGTAACTTCTGATATTAAAATCCACGACATTAAAAGAGATTATTATCCTAATGGGAATATTAAATCTATTGGTAGTTATTTTAATGATATACCTGATGGAGTTAGACGAGATTACGATATTAATGGTAAAATAATAGCTTCTTATATTTTCAGAGATGGTATATTAGAAGCTACAGGTATAATAGATGAGAAAGGTAAATATCAAGGAAAATGGTATTATTTTTATGAAAATGGAAATATTTATGAAACAGGAAACTATAGAAATAATTTGAAAGTGGGCGAGTGGATTGTATATGATACTTTAGGAAATATAATAGAAAAAATGGAATATCTTAATGGTTTCTTAGATGGTGAGTATATTTTTTATTATCCAAATGGAAATATTAAAAGAAAAATTTTTTATGAGGATGGTTTAGCAAATGGTGAATATGTAGAATATGACATTAATGGTGATATTATAGCAAAAGGTAAATTATATAATGATGAAAGAATAGATAAATGGATTTATAAGGTAAATAATTTATTATATGAGGTAGAATTTACTAATGATATATTAAATGGTAAATATGAAATAAAAAATTATAAAACTAAACAAACTTTATATAAAGGTCGGTTTTTTGATGGTAAGCCTATAAATAAGCATTATACTTATTATGAAAATAGAGAAACTAAAATGATAGAATCATATGATATTGCTGGAGAGAGAAATGGCTGGGAAAAGTTATTTAATGAGCAGGGTTATTTGATTTATAAAGTTTTATATAGAATAGGTGATGTCACTAGAATAGGTAATGAAAAATTATAAGTTCTATAAAGTATTTGAGTTGTTATTTATTGTCCACAAATGCACACAAATGAGCACAAATATAAAATAAAGATTGATAAGTTTAACAAGATATTAGTTGTAAATGAATTCAAATATTCACTTAAAAAACTATATCATCAGTGTTAATTTGTGTAAATCTGTGGATTAAATTATAGACATTAAAGTTTTGTTATTTATAATCCACAAATGAACACAAATAAGAAATAAGAAAAAAATAAAAAATTTTGTTTATTAAAAAAATTATTAATTTTGAACTTATAAACTTAAAAAATTTATTAATATGAAAAAATTTTATTTATTATTTGTCTTAATTACTTTATCATGTTTACTATTTGGCCAAATTAGTACACCTGATATACCATGGAGTTTTATAAACAAAACATCTGATATACAAAATATTGATGTTTATGATATGACTCCACCAAATGTTCAGAAATTATTACAAGATGATGAACAAATGATAAAATTTGACAAAAAATTACGTATTGGAGCTATACAAACTGTTAATATTGATGCTTATAATTCTGGTACTTTTGATTATTTAGCAAATGATGATATAATCTGGAGATTAAAAATAAAATCTAAAGATGCTAAAGCATTAAATGCTTTGTTTGATTATTTTAATATACCAAATGGAGTCAAATTATTTATTTATAATCCTGATAAATCTATAGTATTAGGCGCTTATACAAGTGAATTAAATAATGATGATGACGTATTAGCTATACAAGCTTTGCCAGGAGAAGAAATGATATTAGAGTTTAATATTCCTAATTATATAACTGATTATTCATTTTTTCATTTAGGTGAAATTTGCTATGTATATAGAGATGTATTATTTGAAAAGTCGTCTGGAGCATGTAATGTCAATGTAGCTTGTTCAGAAGGTGCTAATTGGACAAATCAAAAAAATGGTGTTGCTAAAATACAATTGCGTGCTGGCAGTTATTATTATTTATGTACAGGTTCTTTAGTGAATAATACTAATAGTGATTGTACTCCATATTTTCTTACAGCAGACCATTGTGGTTATGAATCTAGTACCTCAGATTTGAATTATTGGGTATTTTATTTTAATTATGAAGCTACTACATGCTCTGGCACTAGTCCTCAATTTTCTAATCACACTGTTACAGGTTGTACTTTTGTAGCTAGTGATAACTTTGGTGCTACTGAAATAGGTTCAGATTTTTATTTAGTAAAATTAAAATACAATGTACCAGCTAGTTATAATCCATATTACAATGGATGGTCTAGATCGACAAGTATTAGTTCTAGTGGAGTAGGTATACATCATCCCTCAGGTGATATTAAAAAAATAAGTACTTATCAAAATACTCTCTCATCAGGATATAGTACACATTGGTCTGTTAGATGGGTAGCTACTGCTAATGGACATGGAGTTACTGAAGGTGGTTCTAGTGGTTCTCCATTATTTAATAGTAATGGTAAAATTATTGGTACTTTAACTGGAGGCAGTAGTGATTGTAGTGCTACTGATCAACCTGATTATTACGGTAAATTTTCTTATCATTGGGCATCTAATGGTTCTACTTCAGATAAACAATTAAAACCTTGGTTAGATCCTAATAATTCAAACCCTATTGAAATAAATGGAAGAGGTATTTGCGGCACAGATATTGATTCTTATATTATTTCACAAACAAATATTAATCTTTATCCAAATCCTGCTACTGAATATATAAATATAATATTAGAAAATTCTGATATTAATTCTTTTATATTAAATGTTTATGATATTTTAGGCAATTTAATTATAAATGAAAAGATTAATAACTATCAAAATGTTTATACTTTAAACATTGCTAATTATAATAGAGGTACTTATATATTGAATATTATTACAGATAAAGATTCGTTTTCTTTACCATTTATAATTCAATAATTATTATTGAATCATTTTTTTAATAAATTTCTACTTAATTTACTTTTCTTTGTCAACTACACAAAGAAAAGTAACAAAAGAAAGGTCTCCGCTGGGGAAATGATTTGATGGGTTTAAAATTTTAAACCCCTACAAAATCGTTTCTCTCTAACACGGCTTGCTTGTTTTTTTACAAATCATTTCCCAATGCGGTATTGCTTGAGCTTACTAATTAATGAAAAGGTATTTGTCAAGTTTCACAAGGTTGTTTATGAGAACTTGTATTTTTATTTTGTTGCAAAGATAAAATTTTATTTTTAAACTGCAAAGGAGTTTGATAAAAAATTTCAGGTTTTAGTTCAAACCATTTTTCAATAGCATCAAAAGGGGTTTTTACGCGCAGTTCTTTTTTGACTCCTCCATGTCTTCTATAAAGCATATAATATACGAGAAAAGCCATCAAAGCGTCATTCATTTCTTCTTTATTTGCGTAATTTTCTTTAAGAATGGTTTCCTTTTTAATTATTCCGTTGGCTCTTTCTACCATACCATTCGTTTTCGGTGTATTGGGTTGAGTAAGCCTGTGTTCAATATGATTGACATTGCAGACTTCATCCAATTTAGAGGGTTTCTGGCAGAGATCTCCTTTCTTGGATTTAATAAGCCGATTCGTAAATTCCAGTCCATTATCGGTCAAAACATGGGTGATTTCGAAGGGGAAAAATTCTAAACACCGATTCATAAAATCTTCCGTATTTTCACTGCTCTTGGCTTCATAGACTCGATAAAACAAACTTCGGGTAGCTCTGTCAATGGCAACAAAAAGATAAGATTTATTCCCCTCAAACTTTGGCAAATAGGTTACATCCATATGAAGATAGCCCGGTTCATATTCTTTAAACTTTTTGGTTTTTTCCCTTTCTGGTTGCGGAACCTGATTGACATGGTTTCTACAAAATGTTCTATAAACGGAACTTCTTGTAATTTGCGGATTATAGACGAAAAGCATCTCCCATATTTCATCTAAAGAGAACCAGGTAGTTTTCCTGATGGAGACGACCAAACTTTCTTCCAACTCATTTAAAGCATATGCGATCTTATGAGGACGTGAGCTTTTGTCTTCAAACGTTTCCCTATTTTTCCATTTGCTGATAGTAGTGGGAGAAGTATGAAAGGTTTGGGCTAATTGAAAATTTGTCAAAGAACTTTCTTTAATTTGGCGGCGAATGTGTATATTTGTCACCGCATTCGAATGGTAAACTTGTTGCATAATTTTTTGTTTTTAATTTTCAAAATTAATCAAGTTTTCATTGGGATGCTCTTTTTTCTCATTGTTTCGTTTCGCTACGCTTCACTTCACAATGAGAAAAAAACATCAACAACGTGGTGAAACTTTACAGGTATTCTTTATTATACAAAAAATTGAAAAGACTTTATTATCTAAACAACTATTTCAATAAATATTTTTATATTTAGCCGATAGATTACCGCATGCTGCTTGGATTTCATTACCTTTCGATTTTCGTATAGTAGCTAAAACTCCTTTTGATTTTAATAATTGTTGAAATTGTAACATTTCTTGATTAGAAGGTGTTTTATACTCACTGAAAGGATGTGGATTATATGGAATTAAATTTACTCTGGCATTTATCTGTTGAGCTATTTTAGCCAACTCATTAGCATGAGACAGAGAAATATTAGTATCTTTTAACATTAAATACTCAATAGTCAATTTTCTATGATTACTAAAATGATTTTTATATTCTGTGAAAATATCAATTATAGTTTGTAGTGGATAAATGTTTTGTACAGGCATTAATTGAAGTCTTTGCTCATCAAAAGGGCTATGCATACTCCAGGCTATATTCACTTTAGTTTTTTCTATACAAGCCACTAATTTATCTGCTATGCCTATTGTAGATAGAGTGATTCTATGTGAACTAAGTGCCCAGCCTTCTGGATCTGTAAATAATTTAATTGCTTTAAATACTGCATTTGCATTATCTAATGGTTCACCCATACCCATAAAAACAATATTTGTGAAATCATTAATTTCATCAATTGCCATTAACTGCCATAATATTTCACCTGCAGAAAGATTGCCATTAAAACCAATTTTGCCAGTAGCACAAAACTTACAGCCATATCTACAGCCAGATTGAGTAGATAGACAAATGGTAATTCTAGATTTATCATTTATGACAGCAGTTTCGATAGATTTTTTTTCATCAAAAACAAATAAATACTTTTTTGTGCCATCCTTGGCTACATCTATTTGTACAGGATGAGGATAAGATAAATTAAATTTTTCATTTAGTGTTGATCTAAGTGCTAAAGGCAGATTTGACATTTTATCAAAATCACAAATATGTTTTTTATATATCCACTGATAAATTTGCTTAATATTATAATTTTGAATATTTTCAATATCACTTAATTCATTGCGTATTTCATTATAATCTAATCCTAATAAATTTTTTTTATTCATAAAATATTGAACTATCTTAAATTAGTAGAAAAGAATACTACTATCTTTTCACTTTGTAGCCTTGCTTTTAGCCAATTAATAATCTGTTCTTTTTCCTCTATATTCAAACTCAAACTTTCATTTTTTGTACCTAGTAGTATTACAGTGACACTATCAATTGAATTATTGGCATCAAATACATATGTATCAGCTATAGCACAAGATGTAATGTCATCATTAATGATAACAAGCTCATTAATTAAATTTTTTGCTAATAAAGGTCTAGATTTAATGCTATCAATTATAGCATTACGTTTATTTAATTCAGCTTCTAGACCTGATATTTGAATGATAAACTTTTCTTTTTCTTGATATTCTCTCTGATCAATGGCAAACCCTTGTTTTATTACAACATCAGCTTTTAAGTCGAAATTTTGCAATTTGTTAGCTATTAATTCTTTATCTATTTCATCAAGAGTAGTACCACCATATATTAAGGTTATTACTTTTTTTTGGGGATCTATAGAATAATCTAAAAGGTATTTATCATCAACGACTCTGACATTATCAATATATTTTTTACTTTTTTCCATAAATCTCTCCCGTTGTACTAAACTATTACCAAGAAAAATACTTGGTATTAGAGTTAGGATGATAATTAATGTTACATACCTTTTAATAACTTTTTGACGTGCAGGAGTTGCATTTTCATGAATGGGGAATTTTAATATTTTTGAAAATATTAAAGATGCTAAAGCTATAAATACTGAATTAATAGTAAAAAGATATAAAGCACCAAATAAAAAAGAGATTTGTAAAGTAGCTAATCCATATCCAGCAGTACATAATGGTGGCATTAAAGCAGTAGCTATGGCTACACCTGGGATAACAGTACCTTTTGTTTTTGAACTCATAGCAATAATACCAGCAGTGCCCCCGAATAATGCTATCAAAACGTCATAAATACTAGGACTTGTACGAGCTAGTAACTCTGTTTGTGCTGTTGATATAGGCGTAATGAGAAAATATAATGTAGCTGACAAAAAAGCAGTGATAATAGCAAATGAAAAATTATTTAAAGATTTTTTTAATAATTTTATATCATATACTGCAATGCTATAACCAATGCCATTAATAGGACCTAATAATGGAGAGATTAACATAGCACCTATTACTACAGCAGTACTATTCATATTTAAACCAACAGAGCAAACCAATGTAGAACACATTAAAATCCAAAGATTAGTGCCTCTGAAATTTACACCTTCTGAAATCTGCTTGTATACAGAAGTAGGATCTTCTAATTGATGAGTTAATTTTAAATTATTTAGAAATTTATAATACCATCTTTTATATTTATTAATCATAAATATTTTTTACAAAATTACAAAATATAAAAAAATGAAACTTAAAAAAATGAAACAAATAAATAGACAAATGAAAAATTAATAATAAGAAACTATAATTTAATATAGCGGGATTGTAGGAGATAAGGAATAAATGAATTTTTATTACTAAATTTGCCTAACCAAAAAGTTGCATTTGTGACTTGAATTCAGCTCATCTAAAATTATGACTTTTATATTTTTCCGATGTTTTTGATATTATTAGAATAATTCGTATTTTAGCAAAAATAAATCATTGACAATAAAAATCAGTGATTATGCATTTTATAAAAGATATTTTCAAGTTTTGACAGGTAGTTGAGGGTTTATAAACTATGAATATGATGAGAATTATAAAAACAAATAAACTTCCTATATATTGTTGGGCTTCGGAGGTAGAAGAAGGAGCTTTGGAACAAGCTATTCATTTGGCTGAACATCCTTTTGCCGAGCATCATGTGTGTTTATTGCCCGATGTGCACGAAGGTTTTGGCATGCCTATTGGAGCCGTATTAGCGACAAAAGAGGTGATCATTCCAAATGCAGTAGGCGTAGACATCGGATGTGGCATGTGTGCTGTCAAGACGAATATTCGAGCGGAAAAATTAAACTATCAGACTTTAAATAATATTGTTCTAGATATTAAAGAGAGAATTCCCGTGGGCTTTAAACACCATAAAAGTAAACAAAACCTTCCTTCAAACTTAAAAAAACCGGCCGGCCCTATTACACAAAATGAGCTCGATGATATCCCTTACCAAATTGGCACACTAGGCGGTGGCAATCATTTTATTGAAATTCAAAAAGATAAAGACAATTTTATATGGATAATGTTGCATTCGGGGAGTAGAAACTTGGGGAAAAAAGTAGCTGAACATTATAATAATGAAGCAAAAATAAGGTGCAAACATTGGGATAGTCAAGTATCGAAATCTTGGAATTTAGCTTTCCTCGATGTAAATTCAAACTTAGGCCGTCAATATATTGAAGAGATGAATTATTGTTTGGAATTTGCCAAGGCTAATCGTCTTCATATGTTGGATACGATAAAAGATGTTTTTTATAATCATACTCAATGCGATTTTGGCGAAATGATAAGCATCCATCATAATTATGCCCATTATGAAAAACATTTTGGTGAGTGGTATTGGATCCATCGTAAAGGTGCTATTTCTGCAAAAAAAGGAGAGTTTGGCATAGTGCCAGGTAGTCAAGGTACTCCCAGTTATATAGTTTGCGGAAAAGGCAATGCAGATAGTTTCATGAGTAGTGCACATGGTGCAGGTAGAGTCATTGGTAGGCGGGAAGCCATCAGGAAACTTGATTTGAATTCAATCAGAAAAGAATTAGATAAAAGCGGGATTATACATTCTATAAACAAACAAAAAGATTTGGATGAGGCTCCCCAGTGTTACAAAAATATCGATCGAGTTATCGAGGAACAGAAAGAATTAGCCGAACCGATATATAAATTGTATCCATTGGCAGTGATAAAAGGGTAATTTATTTATTTGCTTTCAGATAGGAGAAAGGTGAAATCGTCTTCATAAGACAATTCTTTGAGGAACTTTCCGTACATGAAAATACATACATTATGATTCCTAAGTAAGTATAAAAGCATTGTCTTCGCATAGAAGCATGGTCCCCTCCCGTAATCCTACTACAAATACATTTCTGTTTACCTCAATGAATTCGTTGATACGAACTTCGCATGTTTCACCACTAAAGTTTGTCGGATGTTCATCAATGTAATGGGGATTGATTTGAAAAGTGATTAAGCTGAGGAGTCTCGACTTTAGCAGGCTCGACAATTAGTATATCATTGGTTGTTTGCCCGACTTGCCATGAATGAGCAAAAACTGATACCCAAGCCCATGATGAATCAAAATCTTGCCTATAATCTGTTGCCCTTGTTTCCTTGAGGTCCCATCCATTTTAATAAAGTTACATTAATATTTTGAGCTTTAGCCCTTGAAAATATAAAAATAGAAAAAATAAAAATTTAGTATAAAAAAATTTTTTAAATAAATATTATTGTTAATGATTGATATATAAAAAAATATTATTAACTTTGCATTGTTAATTTATTAACAAACAAAAACAAATATATTATGCAAGAACCAAATGAATTAATTAAAAATTTAGTCGAGAAGCATGGTAGGACACGAAATGCATTAATGCCTATCCTGCAAGACATCGTTGCTGTAAAGCAATATTTGGAGCCATCCGATATAGCTATGGTAGCCGAAGAGCTAGATTTATCTGCTGCAGATGTCTATGGTACAGCTACATTTTACACATTTCTAGACACAGTTCCTAGAGGTAAAAATGTAATCAGAGTATGTAAAACTATTAGCTGCTATATGTCTGGCAAAGATGAAATAATAAATGCCTTAGAAAAAGTCTTAAATATCAAAGTAGGAGAAACTACTTTAGATAAACAATTTACTCTATTGACAGCTAGCTGCATGGGCTGGTGCCACAAAGGACCAGTAATGATCATTAATGATGATGTCTACCATAGCCTCACTCCAGAAACAGCAATAGAAATAGTTCAACAATACAAAGAAAAATCAAAAAATTAAGAAAGTATGGATACAAGTAATTTAAGGAAAGTAGATATTATTTTTAGCAAAGTAGATAATCCATTACAAATTTTAGATAAAGCTTTGCAAAAATCACAAGATGATATTATAAATGAAATTATCGATAGTGGATTAAAAGGTCGTGGCGGTGCTGGTTTCCCTACTGGATTAAAATGGAAATTTACTAAAAATGAAGATAGTGATGTAAAATATGTAATCTGCAATGCAGATGAAGGTGAACCAGGAACATTCAAAGATAGACAAATAATAGAAGAAGTACCAGAAAAAATATTTATTGGCATGGCATTAGCTGCTTATTGTATTGGTGCTAAAGAAGCTTACATTTATTTAAGAGGAGAATATAATTTTTTGAAAAAAGACCTCTTGCCTAAAATGGAGAAATTTAATAATGAATTAAAAAATAGAGGATTAGATATTACTTTATATTTACGCTCAGGTAGTGGTGCATATATTTGCGGAGAAGAGAGTGCTCTTTTCGAAAGTATGGAAGGTAAACGCGGTGAACCAAGAAATAAACCACCTTATCCTACTAAAGCTGGTTATAATAATAAACCTACATCAATAAATAATGTAGAAACCTTAGTTTTTGCTACTATGATCCAACATTTAGGTGTAGAAGAATTTAAAAAATTAGGTACTAAAGACTCTAGAGGTTCTAAAGTATTCTCTATATCTGGAGATACACCTATCCCTGGTATTTACGAACTAGAACTAGGTATGAAAGTGTCTGATTTTGTTAGAGAATTTGGTGATGGTGACACTAAAGCAGTACAAATAGGTGGAGCATCAGGATTTTGTGTACCTAGAAAAAATTTTGAAAATACTATTATAGGATTTGAAGGTATACCGACAGGTGGTTCTGTTATGCTATTTAATAGCTCCAGATCTATGTATAATATATTACACAATTATTTAGATTTCTTTGTAGAAGAAAGTTGTGCACAATGCACACCATGTAGAGCAGGACTACAACAATTATTAAATGGCATAGAAGCTATCAAAAGACGTGAAAAACCTGCTAGCTACTTAAATGAACTAATAAAACTTTCTCAAACAATGAAAGTGGCTTCTAAATGTGGATTAGGCCAATCTATAGCAAATCCATTTGTTTCTATTGTTGAAAATTTCAAAGAAGAAATAATATTTTAAATTAAAAAAATTAATAATTATGGCAAAAGCATTAATAAACCTAAAAATAAATGATATACCAATATCAGTGGAAGAAGGTACCACTATATTAGATGCTGCAAAAAAATTAAATATTAAAATACCTACCTTATGCGACCACCCAGATTTAAGTGTAGCTGGCAACTGTAGAGTATGCGTAGTAGAAGTGAAAGGTGCTAAATATTTACAAGCAGCATGTGCTACTCCAGTAGCAGAAGGCATGGAAATATTCACAAATAGTCAAACAGTAAGGCAATCTAGAAAACACGTCATAGAATTACTACTTTCGGAACACAACGCAGATTGTACTAGCTGCTCACGTAATGGCAAATGTGAACTTCAAGATCTTGCTGCAGAATATCATATTTTTGATCGAATATTTCTAGATCTTTTAGATCCTGAAAATATGATTGCAGATATCAGCTCTCCAGCAATCAAAAAAGATATATCCAAATGTATCCATTGCCAACGTTGTGTACGTACTTGTGAGGAATTACAATATGTAAGTGCATTAGCAGTTATTGGCAAAGGAGCAGAACAACATATAGGAACATTTTTTGATTATCCACTAAATGAAGTTGTATGTACAAATTGCGGACAATGTGTGTTACACTGCCCGACAGGCGCATTAACTGAACGTAACTATGTAGAAGAAGTATGGGATGTTATCAATGATCCAACTAAACATGTAGTAGTACAAACAGCACCAGCAGTGCGTGTAGCTATAGGTGAAGAATTAGGCTTCCCATATGGTACAAGAGTTACAGGCAAAATGGTAACTGCACTTAAACGTTTAGGATTTGATTCTGTATTAGATACTGATTTCACTGCAGACTTAACAATATTAGAAGAAGGAACAGAATTACTTACTAGACTAAAAAAAGTTTTAGTAGACAAAGATCCAAATGTTAAAATACCTATGTTTACTAGCTGCTCTCCTGGTTGGATAAAATTCATGGAACATTTATATCCTGACATGCTAGGAAATTTATCTACATGTAAATCTCCTCAACAAATGTTTGGAGCAGTAGCCAAAACATTTTATGCACAGAAGAAAGGTATCAATTCCAAAGATATGATAGTTGTCTCTGTTATGCCCTGCACAGCAAAAAAATATGAAGCACAACGTCCAGAAATGCGTAGTAGTGGATACCAAGATGTAGATTATGTACTCACAACTAGAGAACTAGCTACAATGATTAAACAAGCAGGTATAGATTTTATGAGCTTACCAGAATCTGATTATGATCCATTAATGGGAGAATCTTCAGGTGCAGGAGTAATATTCGGTGCAACAGGTGGCGTAATGGAAGCTGCATTGCGTACTGCATATGAAATAGTAACTGGTAGAGAAGTTCCATTTAAAAATCTAGAAATTACACCTGTACGTGGTTTTGATGGTATTAAAGAAGCAACAATAAAAATTGAAGGTACAAAACCAGAATGGTCTTTCTTAGAAGGTGTGGAGCTGAAAGTGGCAGTAGCTCACGAATTAGCAAATGCTAATAAATTAGTAAGAGCTATTAAAGAAGGTAAGCTACAGTATCATTTCGTAGAAATTATGACATGTCCTGGTGGATGCTTAGGTGGAGGCGGACAGCCGTATCCAATATCATGGGACATTCGCCAAATGAGAGCTGAAGGCATATATTCAGAAGATAAAAACCTCCCATTACGTAAGTCGCATGATAATCCAGAAGTAATGCAACTTTATGAAGAATATCTAGGACAACCTAATAGTCATAAAGCTCATGAACTTTTACATACGCATTATTTTCCAAGAAAAAGGTACCTAAATTAAAAGTAAATTATAAAAAACAGCTGAGTTTTAATTACTAACTCGGCTGTTTTTTTATTAATAACATGTATATGTTATGCTTTAAATATTTTATTATGTTAATAAAATAAATTAATTTTGTTGTAAATTTTATAATCATGAAAGAATTAATAGAAAACATTGATAAATACTTGGCTATGCCCAAGGATCACAAACGTGATTTCCTGGATGAGTTATATCAATATCTCGTCAATAACAATGCTACAGCTGTAGATTACCAAAAAGTAAAAATTCAATCTACCGCAGCCATCTGTCCAGACTGCAAAAGCGAAAATGTCATAAAGGCGGGCAAAAGAAATGGTAGACAAGTTTATAAATGTAAAACCTGTGGTTATCAATTTCGTGAAACAGCTCGCACCTTTGTCTATCGCATGCGAAAATATCCATTAATGCTAGACTACATGAGATGTATGCTTGAAGGTAAAAGTCTGCGTGCATGTGCTGATGAGGTTGGCATTTGTCTAAAAACAAGCTTCGAATGGCGACACAAAATATTAGCTGCTATTAGAGCATTAGAAGGTGGGATAAGCTTCTCTGGTATTGTGGAAGCTGATGAATTGCTCATGAATTATTCAGAAAAAGGCAGGAAATTTAAAAGCAAAGAAGAATATCAGAGAGCTAAAAGAAAGAAACATCCTAAAGTAGCAATATTAGTAGTTACCGACAGAGAAGGTAATTTACTTTTCAAACAAGTTGGAGAGAAAAAAGTAAAAAATGAGCAATTGAGATATGAGCTCAAAAATAGATTATCAGAAAACAATCTGATATGTGTAAAACCAAAGAAAGAATTCAAAAAAGCTGTGAAAAGTTTACAAAGTAAAAAGGTCATCGTTAACAAAAGACAGATTAAACGCGGGATATATAGTGTAAAGATAGTAGAGAGCAAAATAAGTGATTTCAAAACGTGGTTGAGTAGATTTCATGGAGTAGCTACGAAGTACTTACAAAGCTACTTGATGTGGTTTGTGATAATGAATAAGTACCTAAAAGAGTTGATATATCCTGATATTGGCAGACTATTAAACCTGTCATCGCACGATAGATGGGCGTGGGACAAGTATAGAGAAATAATTAGTCAAAGGTATGATTAAACTACTGTGAAGTATAACAATAATTTGATACTTACCCCTCCTCCACTACCTCTTTCAATCTTTCCCTATTACACTTTTCATAAGTAAAAATTTTAAAATTAAACAATTATTATTGTAAAACTGTATTAATGTATTTTGACCTTCCAAATAAGAGGAATGCTTATTAATAATTACAAAAAATAATTTTGTAAGTATTAAATGACAAATTTAATTAGCTATTTTTATTTGTCATAATCTCTAAAATCACATTATCTGTTTCTTGCATCCCTTTTGTTCCAATTTTTGCAAGGTTATTAATGGTCTTTTCTAGGTCATCATCTATAATGCCTTCATGATGTGATACTACTTTATTTTCTATAGCCATCAGAGCAGACAAAGCTGCAGTGTATATGCTAGTAGCTATTTTTAATGAACAGCTAGGTTTAGCACCATCGCATATCATCCCTGTTATAGAGGCTATCATATTTTTAGCTGCAAAAGAAATTTGTGATTTACTACCTCCTAAAAGATAAGTAATGCCACAACAGGCGCCGGTAGAAGCTACTACACATCCACATAGCGGTGATAATTTACCTAGTTTTTGTTTAATATAAATAACCATCAAATTACTTAAAGTGAGTGCTCGTATTAATTGATCTTCAGTACATTCAAATGATTGAGCAAAAATTGTAACAGGAAGGGTAGCAGCTATACCTTGGTTGCCACTACCAGCTGTACTCATCACTGGCACCATAGCTCCATCCATTCTTAGATCACAAGCACCAGCAGTAGAAGATATTATATCATTTAGTATATTATCTCCTATTATTTTTTTTGCTATTTCACTAGAAAGTGTTTTTGTGATTTGATGACCATAATCTCCATCTTTTGAAATTATTGAAGCATTTTTATTCATTTCGGCAGCATCTAATATAAATTTTATGTCTTCTATTGGAGTTTCTATAGTAAATTCGAAAATTTTATCGTAGTCTAAATCTATTTTAAAATTACTATCTTCATTTCCTATAAAATCTTGTTGATAAATAATTTGATTATTTTTTGCCAAATAAGTAAAATTATCATGTGCTCCTTGTATAATAGCAATAGACTTATTATCTTTGGCATGGCAATGAACTTCTATATATAAGTTATTTGGACAATTTTCTTTTAAAAAAATATTAATTTTACCATCTTCGATAAAGCTTTTACTATATTCTACATCTTGTATAGTTAGATCTTTTAATACTTCTAGCTTATATTCAGATTTACCTATCGTGGCTCCTAAAGCTATTGCTATAGGCAATCCTATCATTCCAGTACCAGGTATTCCAACGCCCATAGCATTTTTAATAATATTTTTACTCAAAAAAACATCTATTTTTTCTGGAATGTCTCCTAATGTCTCACGTGCTTTTGCTACACAAAGAGCTACAGCTATTGGTTCAGTACATCCTATTGCAGGTACTATTTCTCTGTGCATCAGATTAATTATCTCTTGTCTTTGCGTTATATCTAACATAAAATGGAATTAATTATTGCAAAAATAATAAGTAAAAACGTAAATTAGCGAATAATTTATTCTCTAATTACAGTGTATTCATTATCATTGATAATTTTCACAATTTTAGAAGCTCTGTGAGAAGAATTATTTTCATTTCGCAAAGGAACGATATAATCTACTGCCATTTTGATAGCTGCATCAATATTTTCAAAGTTTATCGGTGAAAGATTACCAGATATATTAGCAGATGTAGAAACTATTGGAGCTTTTAATAGATTAATAACTTCTCTACAAAAATTATTTCTAACTAATCTGACTGCTATCGAATTATCTTCATTTATCAGGATACTAGGTAAATCTACTGGATTTGGATAAATTATGGTTACAGGTTTATCACTTTCTTTTTCTATTTTAAAAGCTAATGGAGGTATATTTTTAACAAATTTTTCGAGCATATCAAAAGATGAAACAAGAATAATAAAATTTTTATTATCAGGTCTATGCTTTATTTCAATAATTTTTTGAATAGCGTTTTCATCAAAAGCATTGCAACTGAGTCCCCATATGGTATCTGTAGGGCATAAAATTACCTTCCCTTTTTTCAAAAAATCTACAGTTTCTATTACATCTTTATTGAACATCAGATTGCAATTCTTTGACAGGTTCTAATAATTGATCAATATTAAAACTATTACCACAAATAAATAAATTTTTGGGGCATTTAGAATAACCATGCTTGCCACAAGGACGACATAATAGCTCTATATTGGGCTCAATAATAAAAGATTTATCACTCAATGGAGTGAAGCCAAACGAGGGTACAGTAGAGCAAAAAATAGTTACTATTGGTGCATTGATAGAAGAAGCCAAATGTGTAATAGCACTATCATTAGAATAAGTGATAAATGAATGTTTTATTACATATAAAGTCTCTAATAATGATAATTTACCAACAAAATCATAAATATGTTCATTATTCTGAAATTCTTTAAAAAACAAATTATTTTTATTAATATCATCTTTACCACCTAAAACAGCCACATTATAACCTAAATTAATTAAGCTTTCACAAAGGTCTACCCATCTCCATATTACCATTTGTTTAGTATTCCACAGTGAATATGGAGAGATACAAATATATGGATTTTGTGGTAAATCAATTTTAATATTTTCGGGAATGTAAAGTTGTGGACGTCTGATTAAAGATTCATTATTTACTAGATTTTGTATTAATATTAAATTTCTATCAACTTCATGTTTTTGATTCCATAAATGCTCATATGTCTCATTAGCAAATAAGCAAGACATTGTACTTTGCCTGAAAGTAATTTTTTTATTACTATGCATACACCACATTAAAAAGCCAGTAGATAAATACCGCTGAAAATTTATTACTGCTGTGAAATTATATTTTCTTAGTTGTAATATTAAATGCCATAGATGTTTATATTTCCTATTTTTTTTATTCCAAATAAAAACTTTTGAAATAAATGGATGATTATCAAAAAGCTCAGCTGCTCTACTATTAATTAAAATAAAAATTTCTGCATTAGGATTATATTTATGAATCGACTCTATAACTGGTGTAATAAGTACTACATCTCCTATACTAGCCGTCTGAATAAGTAGATATCTATCATTGATGTTATGCATGAGAAATATATTATTAGGAATTGATAAAATACTAATTTTTACTTAATTTATAAAGATCATCTATAGCAGTAATCATTTTGCTCCAAGATAAAATATTAGCTAATATTTTTTGTGATTGCATCCATCGTTTCACTTGATTTTTGTCATCTGGTTTATCACTAAAAAAAGTAGTTATTGCCTTAGATATTTCTGTAGCTTCACTAGTAATTATAAAATCCGTATCACAGCATTTATCAGATAAAATATCTAAAATATCAGTATCTGTGGTAATGAAAGGCTTATTATAACGAAGTGCTATACGAGTGATACCACTTTGTTTAACAAGTTTATAAGGCATTACTATTAAATCTGCTGCTGAAAAAAATATGGGTACTTCATTATCTGGGATATATCTATCGTAAATAAAAACTCTATCTTCTATATTTAGCCTTTTAATCATGTCGATAAATATATCTTTAGATTGGAAAAAATCTCCTGCAATAATTAAATGGATAGAAGGGTCTGTATCTGGTAAAGCATTCAACAATAAATCTAGACCTTTATATTCTTTCACTTGTCCAAAAAACAAAATATATTTAATATCGATTTCATTTTCGTTAATAATAATTTTCTCAGGAAGTTTAAGTTTTTTAAGTGCCTCTTGTCTAGGTATAAGTTCACCGTATTGATCATATAATGGATGATGCACTATCAAGTAATGTTTATTAATGTTAAGTTCATTAAACTCATCTGCAACTTTTTCTGATAAAAAAATGAAAGCATCGATATATTTTGCGAAATATTTAAAAGATTTTTTTTGATAAAATTTATGTTTACCATAAATACTGTTTACAATAGCTATTGTTACTATATCTTTATTATTTTTTTTAAGATATCTAGCTATTTGACCATAAATAATACCTAAAAAAGCCACCCAATATTGGAAAATAACAATATCTGGGGTCCTAGATGAGATAAGTTTAGCAGTGAAACGCCAAGTAAAAGGATTCCATGACTTAAGAAAATTATGAATTTTTAATTTATATTTATTAAAGAATTCTTCTATTTCAGCTTTATTAGTAATTTTTTCATTTTTTCGGAAAATAATATAGGGATACAATCTTTTAAAACCATAAATTTCTACATCTTTGTTTGTTTTTTGCAGTTCTATAGCCAATCTATTTCCCAACGCTACCATACCGCCTTTAAACGGGAATGCTAGACCAACAATAGCTACCCGTTGCCAATCTTTACTCATAACTTTTAACTATCTCCTTCTACAATATTTAATTCTTCTTTAATATCATATTTGTTTTTATCTGGGCTATTTCTTTGTATCAGTTCTGCTAAAAAGCCACCTATGAATAGCATTGCCCCAAGAATCATAAACAAAATGCCTAAATAGAACAGAGGTCTTTCTGTCATTTTATATTGTTGATATAATATCTTTGCTATCGTTAAATACAAAGCTATGATAAATCCAATAATGAATACCACTATTCCCATAGTACCAAAAAAGTGCATAGGTCGTTTCCCAAATTTAGTAACAAAATTTATTGTGAGCAAATCTAAGGGGCCACGAATGAAACGCGACATACCAAATTTAGTAGTTCCATATTTACGTGGATAATGATGTACTACTTTTTCTCCTATTTTATTAAACCCAGCCCATTTAGCCATGATTGGAATATATCTGTGCATTTCTCCATAAACATCTACACTTTTCACTACATCATGCTTATATGCTTTTAGTCCACAATTAAAATCATGTAATTTAATGCCAGATACTACTCGTGTTCCCCAATTAAAAATTTTTGTAGGTATTGTTTTGGATAAAGGATCATATCTTTTCTTTTTCCATCCAGAAACTAAATCATAATCCTGCTCCATTATCATTTTATAAAGTTCGGGGATTTCATCTGGACTGTCTTGTAGATCTGCATCCATAGTGATAACTACATCTCCTTTAGCTTTCTGAAATCCTACATGCAGGGCAGCAGATTTACCAAAATTACGTCTAAATCTGATTGCTTTTATATCATTATTATTTGCTGATAATTTTATTATTTCATCCCACGACCCATCTGTACTACCATCATCCACAAAAATAATTTCATAAGTGAAATTATTCTCTTTCATTACCCTTCTGATCCATTCAGTAAGCTCAGGTAATGATTCTTTTTCATTGTATAATGGTATTACTACTGATATATCCATAGTATTTGTTAATTTTTTAATAGAATATTTTCCAATTACATATTTTCATTAATAGAAGGATGTTTTTTTATAATTCCAGCTAATATTAAAGATAGAATGGCAGATTCTATTAAATATGTAAAAGCTGTACTTAATTGATATTTAAAAGAAAATGCTTGAGAAAATGTTTCAGGAGTAATAAAAGATTGAAATTGTTCGGGCATCATTTCTTTTTGCATCTCTAGATTTATTATCAATGTATTTAGCATATTATTTAAATAATTAGGGTCTAATACATAAAATATTAATAATTTAACTAGTAAAAATATTAATAAACTAAAAAATGAAATTATAAAACTTAATAAAAAAGCATTTAAATAGCTTATATGACCTTCTCCAAATTCTACACGCGCTTTATTAATAGCCTTGATACTAAAAAATATAATAGCAAAAGCTTGAATAATAAATGTTATAGTATTTAACATTAAAATATTCCCCCCAAATATCCACATTAGTAACAAATATACAACCATGATAGCTGCTGCAAATAATGTATATTTTGATGCATGATTTAATAATTCTTTTGTTTTCATTTTTTATTGCAAAATTATTATAAATTAATGAATTTAGATATATACCTTAATATACTGATTTATACTTAATTTACTTTTCTTTGTCAACCACACAAAGAAAAGTCTCCGCTGTGGAAATGCGGTATTGCTAGAGCTTATTAATTATTGTAAAGGTATTCTTTTATAATACTAAATGTTGAAAAAAATTTTTTTATCTAAACGTCTATTCCGATTAGCTTATAAAACATTCTCCCTATCACTTATCAACTCATCAACTCCTAAACTTATCAACTTAAAATTTAATTTAAGCTCATTTAAGTGCATTTGTGGATTAATAACAATAATTAGACAGTTAATATTAACCTATAAAATTTACTCACAATAAATGTCATATAACCTTTCAATACAATTAATAATCCATTTCTTGAATATAAACTTTTTGAGATTTATTTACAAGTAAAGAACTTACATCCACTAAATAAATACTACTAGCCCAACCATAAGTAGGTATTATAAACTGTTCTATGCTATTCTCAACAGTGCCAGACTGAAAATACATTAATTCACCTAATAAATTAAAAACTTTTATTTCATAGGGCTCACCTTCTGTAGCAGTAAAGTTGATTAAAATATTATTAAAAATATCTGTATTAATAGTAATCCAATGATCATCATCTGCAGCATTACAAAGTATTGATTGAGTGCCAAGCACTTCATACTCGCCATCATAATCAAACTGTGTCAATCTATAGTATAAAGCCTTTCCTTTACTGTCGAAATTATCTACCCAAGAATATGTAGATACTTCATTACTATTACCTGCACCTTGTATATATGCTACAGGCTCCCAATAGATGCCATCTGAGCTACGTTCTACTAAATAATATTCACAATTAATTTCAGAAGCTGTTTCCCATTTGAGAGCAACATATTTCCCCACACAATAAACTTTAAAATACAATAATGTTACTGGCAAAGGATGAGCTTTATCTACTAATATCCATGTATAGAAACCACCTTGATATCCAGCAGGTGGTACAACATTTGTTACTCTATTATTAGCTGG
>ERZ773359.246-NODE-246-length-74253-cov-20.918839_pt1 | contig 74253 bp, 60 predicted proteins | sample MGYA00374955_ERZ773359 | MGnify/ENA primary metagenome ERZ773359 (study PRJEB29098, sample SAMN04486028) | biogas fermenter metagenome | study: EMG produced TPA metagenomics assembly of the Biogas fermentation microbial communities from Germany - Plant 4 DNA1... | reverse complement strand
CAGAAATTAAAAGGTTGCCGGCAGGTATTTGCAGGGAAAAGACTAATTATATAACAAAACGCCTGATTTTACCGGGGGGAAAGAAGCGATGGCAAGAAGGATCCGTTTCCTGCACGCTGCCGATCTCCATCTGGGCAGCCTGTTACATACAGCGGAGAAGCTCCCGGCCGGACTGGAGGAACTGGCCGTGAAGGCGACAATGACCGCCTTTTCCTGGATTTGCGCGGCGGCCGTGGCCAACCGCGTGGATTTCCTGCTTTTAGCCGGCGACCTCTACGACCGGGAGGCCCGCTCGATCCGGGCCGCCCGGTTTTTTGCGGAAAAATGCCGGGAGTTGGAGAAAGAGGGGATCCCGGTCTTTATTATCGCCGGTAACCACGACCCCCGGCGGGATGAGGGCGAGTTTTTTGATCTCCCCGGCAATGTCTGGGTCTTCAGTGCCGATGAGCCGGAATGCCGGGAGATAAGGGACGGCAAGGGTAAACTGGTGGCCCGGGTGGCCGGGCAGTCCTACCGCAGCCGTTCCGAATCCCGGAAGATGCACGAAGCATATGCCTTTCCGGATCAGGAGGTTTGTAATATTGCGCTCCTCCATACCCAGTTGGAACCGGGTAACGCCAATTATGTCCCCAGCAGCCTGGCGGAACTGACCGCCAGGGATGATATTCACTATTGGGCCCTGGGCCATATCCACCGCTGCCGGGTGTTGAGCCGGGGCGTGCCCGCCGTGGCTTATCCGGGGATCCCCCAGGGCCGTGATTTCGGGGAGACGGGACCGGGCGGGTGCCTCCTGGTGGAGATGGCGCCCGGGGAACCCCCGGATTTTTCCTATCTCCCTGTGGCCCCGGTGGTCTGGAAGCGGGTGGAGTTTTCCATTACCGGCGACCCGGACTTGCAGAATCTGACCGGCCTTGAACACCGGTTGGTGGAAAAGGCCGGCGAGCTTGCAGCAACCCCGCTAGAGATCCCTGAAGGCCTGCCGGTGGCGGCCGGGGGCTGCCAACCGGAAGGCTACATCCTCCAGTGGGTGATTACCGGCCGCGGCGAACTGCATAACCTTTGGGCGGGCCAGGAAGAGGAGGCCGCCGCGGAGCTGACCGCGGCCCTCCGCCGGAGACTGGAAGGGCGTGCGCCCTTTCTCTGGAGCGATTCGGTGGTAATCCGTACCGCCCGGCCTTTGCCGCGCCTTGAAGAATTACTGGAGAAAAACCCGGTCTTCCGCGAATTGGCGGAAGTCGCCGCGCACTTTAAGGACCCGGCCTACCGGGGGGAACTCCTTGCCAACCTGGGACGGATTTGGGATCCGGCGCCCGACCACGAAAACATGGCTCCGGACCGTTTTTACCTTGATGAAGAGACTCTGGCGGCGATCATTGACCGCGCCCGGGAGTTGATCCTGGAAAGACTGGTGGCATGGGGGGAAGAACGGTGAAGCTAAAACGCTTATATATCAAAGATTTCGGTATCTTTTCCCATCAGGAACTGGGACCGCTGGCCACGGGCCTGGTCTTGATCGGCGGCCGGAACCGGGCGGGCAAAAGCACCTTCATGCAGATCCTGCGCTATCTTGGTTTTGGCTTTCCCCGCAGCGCTACGCTGCCGCCGGCCCGGGAAAAACATGAAGTCGAAGGGGAGATGACCCTGGAGACCGGCGAGGACTGCCATTTTCGCCTGCAGGGCCATAGTGAACCGGTGGTTTCTTACCTCAGCGGCGACCGTTCAAGAACCCTTAGTATGCAACAGGTTTACGGCGGCCTTGATCCCTTCACCTACCAACAGGTCTTCACCGTGAGCCTTGACGAACTCCAGCGGTTACCGGGGGAGGCCGCCCGGAGCGAAGAAGAAAGGTTGCAGGCGGTTCTCCTGGGGGCCGGTTTTGCCGAGATCGCCCGTTTGCCGCAATTGGAGGATGAATACAGGAAACAGGCGATGGAGATCGGCGGGAAATACGGGAAACCCGATGTCCACCGTTTCAAAGAATATTTCCAGCCCATCCGGAACGGGGTGGAGGAGCGGGAGCAGGCGTTACGCCAAGTCGACGAGTACCAGCGGAAAAAAGAAGAAAAAAAGGAATGTGCAAAGAAGATTAAGGACTGCAGCGGGGAACTGGCCGCTCTCAAGAGGAAGATTGACCGGCTGGACCTGCTGAAGAGTAATTACGAAGGTTACGAGCGCTTTTCCCAACTGGAGTTGCGCCTGGCTACAGCGGAGGCGGAAACCTTGCTCAGCAGTTTCCCCGCGGAACGCCTGCCAAAGGTTGAGAGGCTGCGGGAACGTTATGAAGAAGCCCTTGGCGAATACCGGGAAAACCGGGACCGGTTTGAAGAGGCAATTCCCGGCGGGGACCCGGCGGCTGCCAGTAAAGTACTCCTCCGGGAGAAGGAGGAGTTGCGCCGGCTGGGCCTCCGCCTCTCCGGTTTGCGGGAGAGGGTCCGGAATTACCGGGACCAGCAAAGCCGGTGGGAAGAGGAAGAAAAGGAGTTAAAAATCGAAATGGACCAGGTAAACGAGGCCTGGCAGGGAGATTTCGGGCGCGTCCTGGTGCTCAAAACCGACAGCCTGGAAGAGGCCGAACTCAGCTGGCGGCTGGAAGCCTACAGGAAAGCCCGGCAGGAGTTGGAGAACTGTGAAAGGGATCTAGCCGGGCAGGAAGGCGTCATCGCCCGTTTGGCGGAATTAGCCGGGGGAAAGAAGGGGGCGACTCCGGGAGAGAGGCCGGTGGTTGCGGCCTTAAACCGTAATGTGGCCCTGACCATACTCTTTCTCTTGGCTGGAGCCGGGTTGTTTATGTTCCATCAATTACTGGGGATCGGGGTCTTTGCCGCCGGGCTCATCTTAATGGCCTTTCTCCTGCTGAGAGATGCTTTCCACCGCAGGGAAGAGGAGTTCTACTCCCGGCAGTTGTTGGAGGAGAGAAGGCGGCACCTGGCAATACAAGAAAGAAAAGTAGCGCTGAAACAGGAACTTGCGCCGCTGGCGGCGGAGGTTAATAAATACCGGCAGTTATTGGATTTGCCGGAGGAGGCCCCCCCGGAGGTTATTACCGGCTATTTCCGGCGGGTCCAGGAGTTGAAAAGGGCCATTGGCAGGTGGCGGGCGACCGGCGAACGCCTGGCGGAAACCCGCTGCCAGGTCGAGGCGGACCTGGAAGAACTGCGCGCCCTTGCTTCCCGGCTGGCTCCGGTGTTTCCCGCTTTTACCGGTGAGGATGAGCTCTTTGCCGGTTTTGAGGAGACCCTGCGCCTCCTGGAACTCGCAGAAAAGCTGGAGGCAAGCGCCGGAAGAAAGAGAGCGGTGGAGGAAGAACTCCGCCCGCTTTTGGCATGGGATGCCCCGGCGGGGGAAGGAGACCTGCCGGTAGCGGAGGCCCTCGCCGGATTTCTCCGGCAGGGAGAAAAATATAAAGAACTGGCCGGATTCAGGAGCGAGTATGAACTGATAAAAAGGCAGATTTTACAGTCCTTAAAGACCGACCGGGGCCGGAAGGCCTGGCAGGACCCGGCCGGAGCGGCGGTCACCGGTGATGACGAGCTATTTACCGCCTTTACCCGCCTGGCGCAGGCTTACACCTCCCGCCAGGAGTTGGAGAGGGAATATGAACGGGCGCAAGCAGCCGCGACAGAATTGGAAAGGCAATTGGAAGCACTGAAAGAAGAAGAAAGAAGACTCCAGGCCGAACTGGAGACCCTGGCCACCACCGAACGGCTGGAAAAGGCCCAGCAACAGATCGATCGGGCCCGGGCGGGGATGCGGCCCCTGGCGGAGAAATATGCGGTCTACAGCGCGGCCGCGTTTTTCCTCGCCAAGATGCGGGAGAACTTCTTGGAACGGGCCCGGGATACCCTGTTAAAAGACGCCGGGAAGATTTTTGCCCATTTGACCGGTGGCCGCTACCAACAGGTATTACCCCCTGACGACCTGAAAAAGGCGGATTTTAAAGCCGTTATGGACGATGGCAGTGTAGCGGAGACCACGGAGATCTTAAGCCGGGCCACCCAGGAACAGCTCTTCCTGGCCGTCCGGTTGAGCAGGATAAAAGAGATCCCTGTTCCCCTCCCGGTGATCCTCGATGATTCGCTGGTCAATTTTGACCGCCGTCATCTGGAAAGGACAATGGAACTCCTGAAGGAACTCTCCGGAACCCACCAGATCTTCGTCCTTACCTGCCACCCGCACCTGGTTGAGACGATGGAAGCCGAGATCCCGGGGGTCCAGTACTGGCGGCTTGAAGAAGGAAAATTCAGCCCGGCGGGAGCCGGCGAATTGATGGAGTACCTGTCAAACTAGATTGAGGAAAAGCCCGCCAGAAAAGACCCTGGGAATGTCATGAAAACCCTGCGAAACAGTGGTATCCGCGTGCAGGGGAAAAAGAAGGTGGAGAAGGTATGAAATTAGGGATTGTCGGCCTGCCCAATGTGGGAAAGAGTACACTCTTCAACGCCCTGACCAACGCCGGGGCCGACTGTGCCAATTATCCCTTCTGCACAGTCGAGCCGAACACCGGGATTGCCGTGCTCCCGGACCCGCGCCTGGACCGGCTGGTGGCCTTCGCCAACCCGAAAAAGGTCACTCCGGCCGTGGTCGAAGTCGTCGACATCGCCGGCCTGGTGAAAGGCGCCAGCCAGGGCGAGGGCTTGGGCAACCGGTTTTTGGCCCATATCCGGGAGGTGGATGCGGTCCTCCACGTGGTCCGGTGTTTCCTGGACGACCGGGTCGCCCATGTCCACGCCCGGCCGGACCCGGTGGCCGACATCGAAGTCGTCAACCTGGAACTGCTCCTGGCTGATCTGGAAACCGTCGAAAAGAGAATTGAGAAGACCAGCCGGCTCTTGAAGACCGGCGACCGTAAATACCAGTTTGAGCTGGAAGTCTGCGAGAAGGTCAAGGCCGCCTTGGAAAAGGGTACGCCCGCCCGGGTGCTTTCGCTCCGGAATGACGAAGAGGAGATTGTCCGGGGGTTATTCCTGCTCACCGCCAAACCCGTGCTCTACGTGGCTAATACCGGGGAGGAGGACCCGGCCGGCGGGCAGCTCTTCGCCGCGGTCCAGGCATATGCTGCGAAAGAAGGGGCGGAGGTTATTCCCGTCTCTGCCGGCCTGGAAGCGGAACTGACCGGCATGGACCCGGAAGAGCGGGTTTATTTCCTCCAGGAGATGGGCCTGGCTGAACGGGGTGTTGAGAAATTGATTAAAGCCGGTTACAAGCTCCTGGATTTGCTCAGCTTCTTCACGGTGGACCTGACCAAGCAGGAACCGGAGGAGTTGCGGGCTTGGTCGATTAAGAAAGGGACGACGGCCGTGGAAGCCGCCGGGAAGGTCCACACCGATTTTGCCCGCGGGTTCATCAAAGCGGAAGTCATCGGGGTCGAGGAGTTACTGGCCTGCGGCTCTTATACGGCTGCCCGCGAGAAAGGCCTCATCCGGATCGAGGGACGGGACTACCCCATGCAAGACGGGGATGTGGCCCTCTTCCGGTACAACCTGTAGTTAAAAGATATTACTTATTACCCTGGTTCTGGCCTTCATCCTCTTGCCCTGGTTCTAGTCTTCCGCATTTTTCCTCAGGCCGGAGATGGATTTCCGTATATCCCGTATATTGACAAAGGGGAAAAGAAAGGCTATATTGCAAGGGGGTATTTTGGTAAGGGAGGTATTTTTGTGAAGAAAAGAACAACGGTACTGTGCCTGCTTTCATTAGTGACGGCTGTTTGTCTTTTCCCTGCGGCCGCGGCGGCCATGGTCAAGGTTGACCTGCATGGGACCACCGGGTTGGTTTTCGAGTGGAAAGACCCGAAGGACAAGGACAACACGGACGAGGCAAACGGGGAAACGTTCCTTTTTGACGGCGAAGTCAACCTGGATTTGAAACTTACCAGTGCGGATCAGACCAATTGCGTTCTTGCTCTCCTCTATCAAACCGGAAAAGCCAAGATCGAAGTGGAAGAAGGTTACCTGGAGTTCAACCCCAGCCTCAATCTCTTGCTGCGGGTAGGCAGGCAAAAGGTCTCCTGGGGAACGGGTTTCGGCTGGAACCCCACAAATTATCTGATGCCAAAGAAAACCGAGGAGAAGGGGGTAGATCTCTTTAAGATCCGCCTCAACCGGAAGGACCTCCGCGGGAGTTTGCTGGTAAAACCGGGTGCGGAATTGGCAGAGACGGAGGCCGCAGTCCGGATCGCCCGCATGTTACCGAATAAGGATTTTTCGATCAGTTTCTACCAAGGAAAAGATAAAAACGCGGTCGGATTCGATTTTGCCGTTGTTGCCGGAAATTATGTTTTCTATGGGGAGGTGGCTTCCAAATCCGGGCTGCCTCTCTTGATTCCCGAGGAACCGGTAGTGCCGGAAGACACATATTTTCAGGGAGTTGCCGGGTTTTACCGGTTTTTGCCCGGGAATGTCTTTCTGGTGGTTGAGTATTTCCACGAAAACCAGGAGAATTATATCTCCCTCGTGACCAGTAAATCCATGCGTGCCGGTGAGGTTACATTAAGCAAAAGCATCCTCTGGAACCTGCAGGACCAGAGTTACATGCTTAACCCGAGCCTCCGGTATTTACTGGGCGCCAACGCCTACCTGGAGCTCTCCGCCGAATTGTATAGGGGTAAAAGCGAAACGGTTTTTGGAGAGAACCCCTGGCGGAACCATGTAATCCTTGAGATGGTTTGGTTCTTCAAATAGAGGGAAAAACAAGGAAAAGCCGAATCTTAAATATACATGGTATTGTACATGGTTTGGCTGAGGAGACGCTGCCATGGCGGAGAGGAGACAACAGCGAAGGGGTGGCGAGATTGACCAAGGAAGTGGCAGTTAAATGGTTCAAACAGGCCCTGCACGATTTGGAGATCGCCAAGAAAAACGTGGCCATCGGCGGGTATGACACCGCCGCCTTCCTGGCCCACCAGGCCGTGGAGAAACTCCTGAAATCCCTTTTTGCCCTGAGGGGCCAGAAGATCCCGCGGCTCCACTATATCGATGTCCTTGCCCGGCGGCTGGGGGTCTTCCAGCTCGTGGCCGATGAGATCATCGATATCAACGCCGATTATATGTTTGCCCGTTACCCGGATGTGGGCGAAAATGTTCCCTACGAGGAATACGATGAGGAGATTGCCGCGGAAAAAGTGGCAAAGGCGGAACGGGTTTTTACGCTGCTTAAGGAGTATTACCAGGAACTCCTGGAGGAACAGGAGGACAAGCCTGATGGGTGATCCATGGCTGCAAAAATTTAAAGAAGAGGTGCTCCCGCAGATTGTGGCCGAGTTCTCCCCCAGCCTGGTCCTGCTCTTCGGTTCCCGGGTGCGGGGGAACGCTGAAGAGGATGCCGATATTGATGTGGTCATCGTCTCCGAGGCCTTTGCCGGGATCCCCTTTGTCAAGCGCATGCCGGCTGTTCTGAAAAATATCGGGTTTGAGAAGCATATCGACGCCATCTGTTACCTGCCCGACGAGTTTGAAAGGATGAAAAAGCATTCCGCCGTGTTGATGGACGCCCTGGAATACGGGGAGCTTATCCGTTACTAGCGCCGCCGGCAAGGATGGCAGAGGCGGTATGGACGGTAGAGACGTTAATGCCCGGTAAATCCTGTCTCTCGCCGGTAAAGTCGGGTTTGGTTCATTAAGAAGGGGAATTTTGAAAAAAGCGTTGACAACCGGCGACCGGCATGGTATAAAGAAGCCAAAAATTATGGAAAAACCAGAAGCGAGGTGAACCGGACGGCAGCTTCCGGGCGGACCGTCTGAAAAAAGTGAAACTTGCAGAATTTCTTGCTGACGACCGGAAACCGGTTTTGCTGGACGGGGCCATGGGTACGCAACTGGCCGTGGCCGGGCTGGCGATGGGCGGGCAGACCAACCTCACCCACCCGGAAGCGGTACTGGCTGTGCACCGGCAGTATGTTGAGGCCGGGGCCCGGCTCTTAATCACCAACACCCTGACGATGAACCGGGTTTATATCGAAACCCATCATCCCGGTTTGGACCTGCGGGAGGTGAACCTGGCCGGTGCGCGGCTGGCCCGGACCGCAGCGGGGGAAGGCTGCTATGTGCTGGGGGATATCAGTTCCACCGGCCGGATGCTGGAACCCTATGGCGATTTAACGGAAGAGGAGGCCTTCAAGGCCTTTCATGAACAGGCCTCCGTCCTCGCCGAGGGCGGGGTGGACGGTTTCATCATTGAAACCATGTTCAGCCTGGCTGAAGCCGCGTGCGCCCTCCGCGCCTGCCGGGCGGCGGCCGATTTGCCGGTGATCGTTTGTATCTCCTTTAGCACTGTGGAGAACGGCGGGCGGACCATTATGGGCGATTCGGCGCAGGATTGCGCCCTGACCTTAATGGAAGCCGGAGCCGCCGCTGTGGGAGCGAATTGCGGGGATCTCGATCCCTTCCAAATCGCGGAGATTGTCGCCAGGATGCAGGAGGCCGGCGCCCCGCTCATCATCGCGCAGCCGAATGCCGGTAAACCAGAGCTGGTTGAAGGACGGACGGTCTTTGCGATGTCCCCGTATGATTTTGCCGTCGGTATTTACCGGTGTTACCAGGCCGGCGCCCGGCTGCTCGGCGGGTGCTGCGGCACCACCCCGGAGCATATCCGGGCCGCCGCGGAGTTGTTGAAGAAACATGAGGAGTAAAACTGGTATTTTGTGAACCTTTTTGAACCCTTACCGGTTGGCAAAATTCAGAACAAAAAACTATCACCCCATAAACTATCACCCCATATTTGGGGTGATTTATTGTTCACGGGACTCATCAGAAGGGCTTTAGAACTCGCTGATCACCAGTTCCACGCGGCTGCTGCGGCCATGGTCGTCTTCACAAACCACCTGGTGCTTGCCGGGTTTGGGCAGGTAGAAAAGGGTTTCCCCCGGGGCGGTTGTTCCCAGGAGGACGCCGTCGACAAACCAGTAAAGTTTCCGGACTTCGCTGCCGGCGGCGGCTTCCAGGGCGATTTTCTGGAATTCCTCAGGGATTCCCGGCCGGAGGTAATAATGGGAACCGGCGGCGGGGGAATTGATCTCCGGCCCGGCCCCGGGCAGGGTTTTATGGGTCTCCGGCAGTAGGGGCGGGAGTTCCTCAAGGGGGTAGCCGTTCTGCTTGAACCAGGCGGCGACCCGGGGCGGCCAGTTGACATAGGTCTTTTCCACCACGGAACGGCCGGCGACCCGGTCCGGCGGCAGCCGGTAGCCGGTGGCGGCATCCAGCAGTGTGCTCCGGTGGAAGGAACAGGTGGTAACCGGCGACGCGTTGGTCAGGTATAAGTCGGTGACAACCGTCCCGCAGTGCGGCCCCGGCGGTTGGCCGCTGAGGGCGCAGACCTCCCGCTCGCGCACGTTGTCGGGGCGTTGGAACCAGGCGACCGGCGCGCGCCCGTCGATCCGGCTGAAAATATCGAAAAGCAGGGGTGCGGCTGCTTCCGCGCCGATTAACCCCGGCCGCCCTTCGCCGGAGAAATTGCCGACCCAGACCCCAACGGTGAAACGGGGGTCATACCCTATGCTCCAGGCATCCCGGTACCCGTAAGAAGTCCCGGTCTTCCAGGCCACAGCCGGAAGGGTGGAAAACTCCCAGCAGGAGGGGAGGTCCGGGCGGTTCAGTTCCTGGAGGATACCGGTGACAATATAGGCGGCGCCTTCGTCAAAGAGTTTTTTCCGGGCATGCCGGGGCGGCGCCTGCCCGGGCAGGAATACCGGGTAGACATACTCCCCGCCGTTGGCCAGGGCGGAATAAAGCGCGGTGAGTTCCAGCAAGGTGACCTCACAGCCACCGAGGACAAGGGAGAGACCGTAATGTTCCGGCGGGTGGGTGATGGTGGAAAAGCCCGCCCTGCATAAAAGCTGGTGGAGGCCGTCCTCGCCCAGCCGGGCCAGGAGATTGACGGCAGGCACATTCAAGGAACGTCTCAGGGCTTCTTCCGCGGTGACCAGCCCGTTATAGGTGCGGTCGAAGTTGATCGGGGAAAAACCGCTGTAGTCGACGGGCACATCCTCCAGGTAATGGGCGGGGGTGATCAACCCTTTCTCCAGGGCCAGGAGATAAACAAAGGGTTTCAGGGTGGAACCCGGCGAGCGGGGAGCCAGGTAGCCGTTGACCTGACCCTCGGCCTGTTCGTCGAAGAAACCGGCGGACCCGACGGCGGCCAGCAGTTCGTAGGTGCGGTTGTCCAGGACCACCACCGCGCCGTTGGTGATCCCTTCCGGGCGCAAGCCGGCGATGTGGGCGGCCAGCAACTCCTCACAGTAGAGCTGGAGGTCCCGGTCGATGCTGGTATAGATCCGGGCTGCGGCCGGGTAACGGTTCCTCATCTCCTGGGCAAAATGGGGAGCGATAAAGGGGAGGGGAGTCCGTTCCCCTGGCACCTCTTCCAGTAAAGCCCGCTGGTATTCCCCGGCTGTCAGGAGGCCGTGCCGGTAAAAGCGGGCCAGCGCCCGGTCCCGGGCCCGCCGGGCCTCTTCCGGGTTGAGATCCGGGCGGTAGCGGTTGGGCGATTTGGGCAAAACAGTCAGAAGGGCCGCTTCGGCGATGCTCAGGCCCGACGGTTCCTTTCCAAAATAGAGCCAGGAAGCGGCGGCCACCCCTTCGATATTCCCCCCGTATGGCGCCATGTTGAAATAGATCTCCAGCAGTTCTTTCTTGCTATACCTCTGTTCCAGTTGGAAGGCGCGGAAGATCTCCCGGATTTTGGCAGACCAGGTCCGGGGTTTCGGCTCCATCATCCGGGCGATCTGCATACTGATGGTCGACCCCCCGGCGACAATGGTTTTCGCGCGCAGGTTCTGGTAGGCGGCGCGCAGGAAAGAGAAGGGGTTGACCCCGGGGTGCCAGAAAAACCAGCGGTCTTCATAAAAGACCAGGAATTTTTGGAGTTCCGGGGAGATCTGCTCCAGCGGTGTCTGGAACCGCCATTTCTCGTCGACCGAAGTGAAGGCCCGCAGCAGACGGCCTTTACGGTCAAAGACCAGGGTGGCTGTGGGCCGGTGAAGCGCCTCCTCCGGGAAGGACGCCAGCCATAGAACAAGCTGGGCCAGGCAGAAAAGGATAAAGAAGAGGAGAACGGCGACGGTCAGCCGTTTTTGCTTTTCTCCCATTTTCGCCCACGAGCGTGCGCGCGCAACCCCGGCCAGGTACTTTTTTGCCTTTTCCCCGGCCCCGGTCAGGCCCTTCTTTGCTTTCTTCCAAACGCCGGCCAGCTGGCCCGGTCCCCTGCGGGCCCGGGCCAGGAAAAGAGAAAGATGCGAGGAGATTGTCCGGCCTTCCCTTTGTTGCCTGGTCATTTCCGCTCACTGCTCCATATCCTTATTCCGGGTCATTGCTCCAGATCGTTATTGCCGGTCACTACTGCACGCCCTCCTCCGAGCCAGCGCTGCGCGGGATAACCGACAGGATACCGCTCCCGGCCGCGCTCTGGATCTCCGGTTCATAGATACATTCCGCCTTGATTGGCGGGAGGAAGAACTCGCCGCAGGTCACCGCCCGCAGGGCGTAGTAGAACCGGTAGGTCCCCGCCTTCCGGAGGCTGGTGAAGAGGAGCAACCGGTCATCCCTGATATCCATGTAGTCGACGGGGAAGTCGGTTGCCCGGGCCAGCCAGGGGATGCTCTCCCGCGACTGGAGCCGGGGGTTCTCAATCTCCAGCCCGGCAGGGAGGAGATCGGCAATGACGATATTCTCCAGGTTATCTTCCATGGCGGTTATGGTGATCTCCGCGATTACCAGGTCCCCCTGGGTGATCCCATCCGGCGGCAGCGGCCTGCCGTTTTTGTCCAGGTATTCACGGCGAACGGCGAGCCCCCGGTCGTGTTCGGGAACGGCCAGCCGCCGCGGGACACCGCTGCTGCTCAAGAAGTAATAGCACTCGCCTTCACCTTCGATCTTGACAGTCAGTTCGCCCCGGGCGATCCGGGCATCGCTGAGCCTCGTCTCTTTCTCACTGTCAAAGCGGGCCAGGACCTCTCCGTCCAGCAGGACTTCGCCTTTGTAGTCCCCGGCCGTCTTTTTCCGGGCAATCTTCCCCAGGGCCATCAGGGCGAAGGCATTTTCCTGGGTCGTACCCCAGCGCCCCGGTTTCGCCGCCTGGCTCAACCGCTCCACCAGCCGGTAAATGGCGGGATTTTCCGGATCGATATCCGCCAGGGCGCCCAGGATGATGGCGTCGGCGCGGACCGGGGAGTTGAAGTTGCCGCCGGTCTCCCGGCGCTGCCCGGGGGAAGCGGCAGTGGTTACCGGGAGCAAAGAGACGGCGGTTTCCCGGTCGCCCGCATAGAAGTAGGCGGCGGCCAGTTGGGCACGGGAGTAATGACTCAACTTCTCGAACTGGTGGTTTTTGATATAGGTCATCGTGCTCAACTGGGGCCGGCCCGCAAGGCTCAAAACATACAAGGCATAGACCCGGGTCTGCAAGGCATAGGGTTGGTCATCGCTGCCTTTCGCCACAAATTGCAGGTGGGAAAGGGCGTTCTTGTAGACCCGGTCAGCCACGGCATAACCGGCCTTTCGCGCCTCCACCAGGAAATGCGTGGCATAGATGGAACTCCAGCGGTTGCTGAAGGTCCCCCCCGGCCAGTAGAGGAAACTCCCGTCCCGCAGGCTCATGCTTTCGATCATCTCGATCCCTTCCTGCACGAAGGCGGCGGCGTTCCCGCCCTTGAAAATGTCGCTACCGGCGATCCGGGCCAGGTCGTCGAAGTAGAGGAGGGGGAAGAGCTTGGAGGTGACCTGTTCCAGGCAGCCGTAAGGATACTGCAGCAGGTAGCGGAGGCTCCCGGCCAACTGCAGATCGGGGAAGGGGGCCAGGGTCAGGGCATACTCCTCCGTGCCGGGGAACCATTCATCCTCAACCTTTATTGTCAGGGGTTTTTCAGCCGTAACAGTCCCGGTGAAGAGGCGCCGGGTGAAAGGCGCCGGCGGGCGGACCGGCAGTTCTTCGGTATGCTCCACCAGCAGGTTGTTCTTGCCGGAAGCGGTCAGGGTGAAACGGACCTTGCCGGTGGCTTCTGCGGCCTCCAGGTTGAAAAGGAGGCTTTTTTCTTCCCCTGCCGCCAGGTGCAGGCTCTGCCTTGCCGGGCCGGCCACGGCGACCGGGCCGTCGACCGCCAGGGCGAGCTGGAACTGGCCGTCTTCCCCTGTGCCGTTGAAGACGGAGACCGGGACGGTAAACTTGTCGCCCGGGGCGACAAACCGGGGGAAGGTCGGCGTGAGGACCACCGGATCCCGGACAATCCGTTTATCCTGGACCGCACCGACTTTGTCGCCGTCAATGGCCACGGCCATCAGCCGTAGAGTACCGTTGAATTGCGGGATCTCCAAGCTGACCTCCGCCTCTTTCGCTTTGTTGAGGGTCAGGATCCCCGACCAGAGGGAGACCGGGATCACCCGGCGGAGGGAGACCGGGGTCAGGTGGCGCCTGCGGATGGCCTCCTCTTCATCCATGCCGCCAGCGGGCGGCCCCGGTGTCATTGCCGGTTCCACCTCCGGCAGGAGCATCCCGTAAAGATCATAACTGGCGACAGCCAGTTGTTTTTTGCCGTAAAAGAACCCCAGCGGGTCAGGGCCGGTGTACCCGCTCAACTGGCAGATCCCTTCGTCGACCGCTGCCAGGGTGAGGCGGGTTCCTTCCCCGGCTCCCGGCGCGGCGATTTTCACCTTGATCTTGGTATTCGGCCGGATCTCCTCCGGCGCCTCCAGGCGCAGATCCAGCCTTTTGCCGGAGGTGACCAACTGCAGGGGGATGGTCCCGAAAGCCCTGGCCGGGGTGGTTTTATCCCGGTCGCCGGGTTCCCGGAGGAGATGGACGGTGACATAAACATTGGGCAGGTACTCCTCTTTGACCGGGATGGAGACGACCCCGGTGTTCTCCGGCAGGTCGATCATCTGGTAACTGTAGACCTTTTCCCGTTCCACGGTGACCAGCGCCTTGCCGGCAAAGGGCGCTTTAATCTGGACCTGGGCGGTCTCTCCCGGGCGGTAGGAGGCCTTCTCCAGGGTGAGCTGGACTTTGTCCGGGTTATCCATGGCCCAGGGGGCAAAACCCCAGCCGCTCACGTAAAAGTTGAGGGAAGCCTGGACGCCTTTTTCCATGGTGTCGCGGATGACGATCTGGTAGCGCCCGTAATCCCTGGGAGTGTAGCGGAAGACCTGTTCCCCGGTGGCAGCCGGCAACTCTTCGCTATGGACCTTTATCTTCTCTTCCACCGACTGGAAACGGTAGCGGCCTTCCGCGTCCCGCCGGTACACGCTCTGCCAGGTGATCCGGTAAACCTCCGCCACCAGGCTGGAGGCCTCGACGGGCTGGCCTTCCCGGTTCAGAACCACATAACCGGCGGCGTATTCTTGGCCAACTTGGCCGTACCCCTCGCTGAGAGGCTTGATCCCGATATACCGGCGGTAGGGGTAGAAGTTCACGCTCCGGTAGGCGCTGACCGCCCGGCCGCCCTCCTCGCTGACGGTGGCCTGGAAGACGGCGTTGATGATGGCGGGAGGGGTGATTACCATCGGGAAGACGTAGGAGAACTCAGCCCGCCCCTCTTTATCCAGGATTTTTTCGCCCAACTCGTGATGGATGGGGGTAAAGCTCCGCTCGCGGTCGCCAAAGGTGTAGGAGGCATAACCTTCCGGCCGGAAATCCTTTGCCTCCAGGGTCACCTTCATCCCGGCCCGGCGCCCGGCGGCGGGCGGGCCGAAAAGGTTGACCCCTTCCACCAGGAGGGAAGCCCGGGACCCGGGGGTGTAGGCGGAACGGTCGGGGGTGAGCGTCACCTTAATCCGGTCCGGCATAAACTCTTCCACGCTGAAGGTGGCGGAACCGGCCGCCTCTTCGGCGATGAGCGCCCGCACCGTGTATTTCCCGGTTTGCGCGTATTCGGGGATGGGGAGCGAAAACTCACAGATCCCCTGGTCCCTGGTGCTGCCCAGCAATTCCCGGAAGACCTGGCCGTCGGGCTGGCGGATCTCCAAACGGACCGGGAATTCCGGCGGGACGGTCACCTGCGGGCCGCGGACGACCGTAACCAGGTTGGCCGTATCCCCGGGGCGGAAAAGGTCCCGGTCCATGTAGATGAAGGCCTCGTACCCCTTTTCCAGGGTGGGGCGGCCGCGGGTATCAAAATCAGCAAGGGAGATCCGGCCATCGTTTAGCTTGATAAAGGAGAAGTCGTCCCCTTCTTCCGCCAGGATAATAAAGGGCTCAAACTCTTCCCGCTGGCTCCTGAGGTTGCGAAAGACGGCGACTCCTTGCTGGTCCGTGGTGGCCGTGCCCATGGTCTGGTTGTTCCTGCTGAGGAGGGTCACGCGGACCCGGGGTTTCGGTTTCAGATCCGTGAGGGAATTCACCCAGACCAGGAGGTCGTCGCCGCTCATCTTGGCGACCATCCCCAGGTCGGTAACGATGACGTTTTTCAGATCCCGGCGCCAGCGGTAATCATGATCATAGGCGATTACCTGGAAAAACCCACGGTGGGCGCCGGTCAGGTATTCGGCAAGGCTGATCGGTGTGGTCACCACCTGGTTTTTGGCGCCGGGGATCTCGATCACCTCTGATTTGACGACCTTGCCCACATGGGAGAGGCCGTAATAAGCCATGTAGTAGTCGGAGTTGTTAAAGAAAACCACCAGGTTGTTCGCGTAGATCTTGCGGATCTCCAGGTTCACCCGGTCCACGTTGACCGTTTCCAGGCCCAGGTTGAGATGGCCGCGGCTGGAAAGGTACCGGCCGGGGGAGTTGAAGCTAAGGCTGGGTTCCAGATCACCAAAGGTGACCACCTGGGAAAAATCGCGGGCCAGCGGGTAGCCGTCGGGAGCCGGCAGGCCGGCCAGGACGGTCACAGTGTAGCTGGCATCCGGCTTGAAGTTGTTACTCTTGAGGAGGACCGTAGGGCCTTTCCCTTCCACCCGGAAGGGGATCTCCGGCCGGATCTGGATGAAGTTGGTGATGGAATCAAGTTCCGGCGGTTCCGAAAAACTCAGGGCGATCCAGAGGGAGCTTTCGTCACCCTGCGGTGCGATACCGGTGACCGCCAGGGTTTTCTTTTCCCCCAGGACCCGGGTGAGTTTGAAATCATCGGCGAGGCCCAGGTCGCCTTCGCGCCCGCGGAAACCCCGCGGCAGGCTCAGTTCGATAACCTGCTGCCGGTCGGTCCGGGCCAGGGGTTCACTGCGGAAAAGAAAAGACCTGCCGTTTTCTTCGGTTTGGAGATGGAAGTCGAGAGGCTGGCCGCCCTGGAACCGCAGTTGCAGGTGTTTTTGGAGTTCTTCATGGTCGACCGGGTGGTTGAAGGCGATCCGGATCTCCGCCACCAGACCCCCGCCGGTTGGCTGTTCCGGCGTTTTCAGGTTGAGCGTCGCGCTCTCCACCTTGATCCTGGGGGTGGAAAATTCAACTTTCCGGCGGCCACTGAAGTTTTGCCGTTCAGCCAGGAAGAGGCCGGGGTTAACCTCTGCACTGTAGGAAGTGGAAGGCCGGAAAGGCATTTCCGGGAGGAAAAGCAGTTCCTTCCGGGAGACCCACCGGAATTTTCCCGGGACCTCCGGGGTGAACTGCACCAGCGGCCGGTCGATGGTCTTCCCGACCTCCTCCTCGGCAACCACCGGCTTGGAAAAGGCAAAGGTGAGATTGGCACGGAGCTCAACCTCGCCGGCAGGCCGCATCTCCACCAGGCGGACACTGTCGCCCCCCAAGACCAGGCCTTTGCTGAAGAGGAAGAGCAGAAACGCCGCGCAGAGGAGAATTACCAAAGCCAAAAGCAACCACAAGACCTTTTTATCTTTTTTCTCCGTAATCACCTCGACCATGGCTCACGCCTCCTTAAAGAAGATAAACTAAAGAATATAAATAACAAATGAATGCATAGACAAATGAGTACAGACAGATGAATACAGGCAAATATATGTACAGGGAAAATTGACAGGATTTTACTCATTGTTACTTTCTTTCTCCACCCGGTAAGGATTTCCTGCTGTCAAAGGAAACCAGGGACGCCGGCAGGCGCCCTCTTTGTAAGGAGTTGTATTTTTTGAAACAGTTACCTGCAGATAATGATCTGTTTGATAACAATGAAACTATATGCAAGCCATATACAAGAAGAATGATATCTGGGGCGGGAATGATTCCGCCGTTGGTAAAGGGGGGTTTTTGCCTTGTTCTTCTCAAAAGAAGGTAATCAAGGTTTTCATCGCGAATAAACGTAAGTTAATTATAATTGGGGAGGGAATTTGGATGCGCTACGGATATTTCGATGATGAGCGGAAGGAATACGTGATTGAACGCCCGGATACGCCCATGTCCTGGATTAATTACCTGGGCACCGCCGATTATTGTGGGATTATCTCAAATAATGCATCGGGTTATTCCTTTTACCGTTCGCCCAAGAGCGGGAGGATGCTGCGGTTCAGGTTTAACAGTATCCCCATGGACCGGCCCGGTCGTTACATTTACCTCCATGACCACAAGAGCGGGGATTACTGGTCCGCCACCTGGCAACCGGTGGCCAAACCCCTTGAGAATTACCGGTCCGTCTGCAGGCACGGCCTGGGTTATACCTGTTTTGAAAGTGAGTATGACGGGATCAAAACCAACTACCGGGTCTTTGTCCCCATCGACCGACCGCTGGAGGTCTGGGAGGTTGAGGTGGAGAACCTTTCCAGCAGCGAACGCGACCTCTCCCTCTTTCCTTATGCCGAATGGTGTTTTTGGCATATAGACCAGGACTTAATCAATTTCCAGTACATCTTATATACCTGCCGGATGAGCTATGACGGGGACGGGATTATCGACTACACCCTGCGCTGGCCCCAAGGGAATGAAGACAAAGGGTATATGGCCTCGGTGCTGCCGGTAACCGGTTTCGAGACCGACCGGGAGGTCTTTATCGGCCCTTACCGGGATGAGGGGCGGCCGGTTGCGGTGGAGAGGGGGGCTTGCGCCAACTCCATTGCCATTGGCGGCAATGCCTGCGCTGTCCTGCAAAACCGCTTCATTTTGGCTCCCGGGGAGAAAAAACGGGCGGTCTTCATTATCGGGGTCGGCGATGCCCGCACTACCGGGCGGGAAGCCCGGGATTATTACAGCCGGCCGGAGGCGGTGGAAAAAGACTTTGCCGTCCTGCAGGAGTATTGGCGGAAGCGTCTGGCCAACTACGGCTGCAAAACACCGTCGCCGCTGGTGGATACGATGGTGAATATCTGGAACCAGTACCAGTGCCACACCACCTTCAACTGGTCCCGTTCCGCTTCGTTTAATGAGGCCGGCGGCCGTGACGGCATCGGCTACCGTGATACCAACCAGGATACCCTGGGCGTGGTCCATGCCATCCCCGATCTGGTCCGTGAGAAGTTGCTTGTGCTCCTTAAGGGGCAATTGGCCGAGGGTTATGCTATGCACGGCTTCCAGCCCCTCTTCTGGTCCCAGGGGCCCCACAACATCCCGGAACCGGACCGGATCTTCTCCGATGACCACCTCTGGTTGCTCCTCTCCGTACCGGCCTATATTAAAGAGACAGGTGACTTCGCCTTCCTCGAAGAGGTGGTGCCCTTTGCCGACCAGGAGGAGGCCACCGTCTACGAGCATCTCCGGCGGGCCCTTGAATTTTCCTGGAAAAAACGGGGGCCCCACGGGCTCTTGCTGGGCCTGGCAGCCGATTGGAACGACTGTATCAACCTCAAGGGGAAAGGGGAAAGCGTCTGGAGTACTTTCCTCTATTACCGGGCTTTGACCGAGTTTATTGAACTGGCCCGGCGGACAGGGAAAGATGCCGACGTTAAGCTCTTTACGGAGCGCCGGGCTGAGATCAAGGAGCTCATTGATACCCATGCCTGGGACGGGGAGTGGTTTCTCCGGGGTTACCTGGACAGCGGCCGCAAACTGGGCGGGCGGGAGAGCGAGCAGTCAAAGATCTTCCTCAACAGCCAGTCCTGGGCGGTCTTTTCCGGCGCCGCCAGCGGGGAAAAGGCCCGCATGGCTTTGGACAGCATGCACCGCTATCTCGTAACCGAGCATGGCATCGTCTTGAACCACCCGGCCTACCGGGATACGGACAATGAGATTGGGGCCATCACCAGCTTCCCGGCGGGGCTTAAGGAAAATGCGGGGATCTTCTGTCACGCCAACACCTGGGCGGTGATTGCCGAGTGCCTCTTAGGCCGGGGCGACAAGGCTTTTGCCCTCTACACCTCATTCCTGCCGGCCGCCAAGAACGACCGGGCGGATCTTTACACAATGGAACCCTATGTTTATGCACAGTTCATTACCGGCATTGACCACCCGTATTATTTCGGGCGGGCCCGCAACTCCTGGTTGACCGGGACCGCCGCCTGGAGTTTTGTCGCGGTCTCCCAGTACATCCTGGGGGTGCGCCCGGATTACGACGGCCTGGTCGTCGACCCTTGCATCCCAGCGGAGTGGGACGGTTTCGAAGTGACCAGGGTCTGCCGGGGGAAAACCTTCCGGATTAAGGTGAAAAACCCGCACCGCAGCGGCTACGGGGTGAAAGAGCTTAAAGTAAACGGCAGGGTTCTCCCGGGGAACATGATCCCCTATACAGAGACGGCGGAAGAGAACGAGGTCGAGGTAACCCTGGGTTGACAGGTTGATGGGCAAGGGAGTAAATTTTATGAAAACCTTTTGGCAGCGGCTGCAACCGGTTTTCGTCTGCCTTTTCCTGCTTGGCCTCTTCCTGGCCGTAACCGGCCGGCCGGCGGCTGCAGGAATGCTCACCATGGAGACCCCGCATTTTAATATCCACTTCCGGGAGTATCCGGGGGCGGAAGAGGTGGCAGCCAAGGTGGCGGCGATTGCCGAAGAAATCCATGCTGTCCTGATAGAACGCATCGGGTATACGCCCGCGAAGCGCACGGAGATCTATCTCATGGACACCACCGATTTTGCCAATGGTTTTGCTGATGTGACCTATTTCAACCGGATCGGTATTTATCTGGTCTATCCGGATTTGGATGCGGAATGGACCGGAGGCCTGACCATGAAGGCCGAGGATTGGTTACGGCTGGTGTTAACCCACGAATACGCCCATATATTGCAGTTGGATATGAACGGGGGGATTACCGCCGCCATTCGCCGGGTTTTTGGCCGGATCCCTTTGCTCGCAACCCCTAATGTACTTCTCCCCCTTGCTTATCTTGAAGGGTTCGCCGTCTATGAGGAGACGGCAAATACCGGAGGCGGGCGGGGAACAGACCCTTATTTTGATATGTATCTCCGCACCGCCGTCCTTACGGATACAGTCCCCACCTTCAGCCAGATGCTGGGTGCATATGATCTGGATGAATGGCAGCCGGCAGGGACCGTTTATCTTTATGGCTGGTCGCTAGTGGATTATATCGCCCGGGAGTATGGGGAAGAGGCGCTGCGGAAGGCGAATGAGAGCCACGGCAGCCTGCTGCGGCTGGGCCTTTTCGATGCGCTTGCCCGCACCCTGGGCAAGCCCGCCTGGGTGCTCTGGAAAGAATGGCGCCGTGATCTGGAGGAACGGTACCGGGCGCAGGCTGCGGAAGTTGAAGCCGCCGGACTTACGCCGGTGGAAGAATTGACCGGCCCAATAATGGCAGCCGCTCCCGTTTTCAGCCCGGACGGGAGAAGTCTGGCCTATATAACCCTGGGGAAAAAGACCTTTTATCCCGGCCTTTACCTGAGGGATTTAGCCTCGGGAGAAGACCGGCTGCTGGTAGCGGGGTATATCTCCTCCCGCCCGGCCTGGTCCCCTTCCGGACGGCAATTGGTCTATGCCAAACCCGGATATCTTGACGGGGAAAGATTCTATAATGATCTTTACCTGTACGACCTGGACCAGAAGGAAGAAATAAGGTTGACCTGGGGGGCCCGGGCGACGGACCCGGCCTGGGCGCCTTCCGGCGACTACCTGGTTTATGTGGCCCGGGATAACCTGGAGACCGCGCTCTGCCGGTACAACCTGGCCACCGGTGAAAGCCTGGTTCTCCTGCCCGGCGGGGGCGAGATCCAATATGCCGCCCCGGCCTTTTCCCCGGACGGGACCGAATTAACCGTGGGGGTCTGGTATCCCGGGGGAGAACACGGAATCGCCCTCTTGAAGAATGACGGCTTTGGTTTTCGTTTGCTCCTTTCCGACCGGAGCAACAACCGGAGCCCGGTTTTTACCGCGGACGGCAAGTATATCCTTTTTGCTTCCGACCGCGACGGCACGCATAACATATATGCTTTTGCCCCAGATACCGGGGCCCTTTGGAAATTGACCAATACGCTAACGGGGTTTTTTGCCCCCGCGCCCGCACCGGACAGCCAAGAACTGGTGATGATGGCCTACGGGGCCGGCGGCTACCGTTTGGCCCGGGCAAACTGGGCGGACTTGCTCTGGGAAGAGGTGGCTGTTGCATTCGAGACGCCCGCCAAAAACGAAGCACCCGGTGAAACTCTGTCCACGCCCGTAGAGGGTTCCACCAGGCAACAGGCAGCGGGATACCGGGTCAAACCGTATAACCCTTGGGAGACCTTGAAACCCAAATATTGGCTGCCGGTGCTCGGTGTTGATACCCGAGGCGGGCTACGGCTGGGCTTTGAGACCAGCGGGTTGGACGCTTCAGAACGCCATGGATATCAAATCCGGTTAGCCCACGGGTTGAAAAGTGGGGAATCCGAGATTTCCCTGGGTTACTGGTATGATCCACCGGGACGTCTCTATCTTGATTTGGCACTGGATGCCATCACCAGGGAGAGTATAGAAGGCGGTGGCCGCCAGGACCGTTTCGGTTTCGGGGCCACAGCCGGCCTTTGGTACCCGGGGATGCAGGCCTCCCGGGACCTTTTTGCCGGGGTTTATTTGGAAACAACAAAACCGGCGCCGCCGGTCACCGGGACGGAATGGACCGGCCAGGTTTATGCGGGCGTGTGGGAAGAGACCAAAGGCGGGAAAGGCCCGGTGGGTTATTGCCGGGAAAGGGAATTAGCCGCCGGGTTCTGCTTTACCGGAGAAGAAAACGGCTTTTTTGGGGAAGGATTCTGGAAGTATTCCCGTATCCGGCGGGGGGTGCCCAGGACAACCTGGAAAATCTCCGCCGGCCTTTCGCAATTGCCGGGGTATTTTGAACTCGGGGGGGCTCCTGGCGGCCATTGGAAGAGTATTTTCACCGGTTACCCATATGAGAGCCATTATACGGTACGCGGGTTCGACTCCGGCACTGTCGCAGGGAGCGGTTTTCTTTTACTGAATGCCGAAACCTACCCGCTCCGCATTCCGGTGGAAAAGGGCTTGTGGGATTGGCCGGTTTTCTTCCGTCAAGTCCGGGGCGGGGTTTTCCTGGATACCGGTTATGCCGCAGACAGCTGGGAGTTTACTGAATCCGGCTTGATTGCCGCCGGCGGCGTGGAGATCCGGTTGACCATGGATTTTCTGTACCAGCCTAATACGTGGGATTTCCGGTTTGGGTTTGCCTGGCCCCTTTACCCGCGCGGCCAGGACGAAACCCGCGCCTTCCGCATTTATGTGGGGATGGGCAGCGAGTTTTAGTCTTGTTAAAAAACGGGAAAAAGAATAGCAGGCGGGCAGGAGAAAGCCGCCGGGGAGAAAAAAATAATGCAGAAAAAGAAAGAGAGGAAGGAAGCAAAAAGCAGGCAGTAATCTAAACCCGGCAGGCTGAAAAAAGAGCGGCTAAGAAAGGAGAAGGAGGAATGGCGATGAGCGAGGCCTATAACCCCTATGCCACAGCGCAGAAACAATTTGACGGCGTGGCGGATATGATCCAGTTGGAACCGGCGGTGCGGGAGTTTTTGCGCCAGCCGATGCGGGAGTATCATTTCACGATCCCGGTACGGATGGACAACGGGGAGGTCCGGGTCTTCAAAGGTTACCGGGTCCAGCATAATGATGCCAGGGGGCCGGCAAAAGGCGGCATCCGCTTTCACCCCGAGGAGACCGTGGATACCGTCCGGGCCCTGGCCATGTGGATGACCTGGAAGTGTTCGGTGGTGGATATCCCCCTGGGCGGGGGCAAAGGGGGGGTTGTCTGCGACCCCCGGAATTTAAGCGAACGGGAGCAGGAGCGGCTCTGCCGCGGCTATATCAGGCAGTTGGCGCGGAACCTGGGGCCGGTTTTGGACGTACCGGCGCCGGATGTCATGTCCAATGCCCAGCACATGCTCTGGATGATGGATGAGTATGAGACGATCACCGGCGGGAAATACCCCGGCGTCATCACCGGCAAGCCGGTGGGGATGGGCGGCTCGCTGGGCCGGACCGAGGCCACCGGTTTCGGGGTGATCTTCACCCTCCGGGAGGCCCTGCGGGAGTTGGGGATTAAACCCGAGGAAACCACCGCGGCGGTCCAGGGCTTCGGCAATGTTGGGCAGCACGCCGCCTTGAAATACCAGCAACTGGGCGGGACCGTACTTGCTGTTTCCTGCTGGGACAACAGGGATCAGAAGGCTTACACCTTCTATAAAAAAGACGGCGTGGATGTCGAGGCCTTAAGGGGAATCACCAGCATTTACGGGGATATTGACAAAGAAAAGGCACGGGATCTGGGTTATGAGATCCTGCCGGGAGAAGCCTGGCTGGAACAGCCGGTGGATATCCTGATCCCCGCGGCGCTGGAGAACCAGATTACCGGGGCCAATGTGGAAAAAATCCACAAGCAGGTGAAGGTGATCGCCGAAGGCGCCAACGGGCCGACCACCCCCGAAGCCGACGAGGTGCTGAAGGAACGGAAGATCTTCCTCATCCCCGACTTTTTGGCCAACGCCGGCGGGGTCACCTGCAGCTACTTCGAACAGGTCCAGTCGAATATGAATTATTACTGGGAGAAGGAAGAGGTCCTGGAGAAACTGGATACGAAGATGACCAACGCCTATCTTGCCGTGAGCAGCCTGGCCCGGGAGAAAAACCTCTATATGCGGGATGCCGCCTATATCATCGCCATCAACCGGGTGGTGGAGGCGGTCAAGAAACGGGGCTGGGTCTAGGCGGGGGGACTTCCGGGATTTCTTGGGACTCCTGAAAGCTTGCCAAAGTTCTTGTTGGTTTCCTGCCAATGACAGGAGCGGGGCCGGGCCGGGACCAAAAGCCCGCAGCGCGGGCTTGGTCACGGCTTAACCCCGCTCTTTTTTTCTGAAAAAACCCGGCCGCTTCCTGGCTAAAGGCCCGGTTGGTTGCAGGGGGTTTCGCGCGCGCGAGAGGTTTCCAGGTGAGACAGGGAACCGTCCCCTGTCTTACGTTTGTAGACATATTCACCGAAAACCGCCGGGTAATGCGGGGCGAATTCCTTCTCCCAGACCGGATCGGAGATTTTGGCCCAGGCTTCGGCGGCCTCCTGCACCGCCGGGGCCAGGCTGGTGAGGATCGTTTCCGCTCCCGGGTGGGTGGGCCGGAGTTGGTATTTATGGTACAGTTCCCGGAGGATTTCGGGACGGTCAATAACCATGCAGGGGCGCAAGAGGTTTTCCCCGTAGGGCGCCCGCTCCCTGATCTCCCGGAAGAAGGGGGAGTCCAAGATTTCGACCAGGGGTTTTTCTTTAATATTATCCAGGGCAAAATGGACAAAAACGCAGGGTTCCACGTAGCCGTGGGCGTTGATATGGAAGTAGTTGGCGCCCCCGGCCAGACAACCGTTGACATACGGGCCGTCGTTCCAAAAATCGGCCACCAGGATCTCTTTTTCCCGCCGGATTCGCTCCACAAGGCGGAGCCGCTCCAGCCGTTCCTCCGGGGTGACCATCAGCGACAGGTCCGGGTCGAGGCCGATGGGGATATACTGGAAAATCCAGCTGAAAACCGCCTTGTTTTCAATGAGCATCTCCCAGAACTCATCGTTCATCAGGACCTTATGATTCCGCCGGGTATGGGTGATCGACACGCCGAAGACGGCCCGGGCCTTCCGCAGGTTGGCAAAGGCCGTAAGGAGCCGCCGGAAGGTCCCTTCCCCCCGGCGGAAATCGGTCTCATCCTCTTTCCCCTCGATACTGATGGCCGGGGCGATATGGCCCAACCGGGCGATTTTTTCCGCGGCTTCTTCGTCAATCAACGTCCCGTTGGTATAAATCAGGAAGTAGCAGTCGTGGTGCTTGGCGAGGATATCCCAGAGCGGCCGGTAGATGAAGGGTTCGCCGCCGGAAATGACATAAAAATAGAAGCCCAGGTTCTTCCCGTCACTGATGATTTTGTCGAAGAGTTCCGGCTCCATTTGTTGTTTCTCCTCATATTCCCCGGCATAACAACCGGCGCATCTAAGGTTACAGGCATAGGTGGGGCTGATAACCATAAAGGCCGGCATGTGGATCTTCAGCCGCCTGGCGGTCTGTGCGCGCTTCCAGTCACCGGCCAGGATATCATTGATCACAAGGTTGTTGAGGAGTTTTTCTACGGTCTGCGGGTGGCTTTCCTGGACCAAACGGCGTATCAGGCGAACAGAGGGATGATCGTTTCTGATCAGCCCGGCGATCTCCTCCAGAGTCCGGCGTTGATCCGCCCGGAGGGCGAGGAGCTTGAGCGCCTGGATAACCCGGAGGAACTTCTCCTCCTGCCCGTCTTTGAGCATGCGGGATAAGTAATTGACAAAACGCCTGATGGTAAAGGTTTTTACCGGGTAAAGCCCGGTCAATTTCACCGCCTCCCCTCCGTATTTTCCCAATATTAATATATTTTCCAGAAAAGAGAATAATCCTTTATTTTTCCAGATAGAAACAACCGGCGGTTTCAGCGGCTTTCGGCGGAGGAGAGGATTTCGGCGAGGATCTTCTCTTTCAAAAGGTCCAGGCCTTCAAAGTCCATACACGGACGGTAACAATCTTCCAACTTGTCATGAATGGTTTTTGCCTGCCGGAGCCAGGCGACGGCCTTTTCCAGGAGGCCGGAAAGGACCGGCCGGATTTCACCGGCGTATCCGGCAAGCTCTTGCGCGCATGCACGCGAAGGATTCCCGGCCGCCGCCGGGTCCTCCAGGTTGAAGACCCGGGTGTTCCGGCCAGCCGGGTATTGGTGGGGCGGGGTGGAAGTGATCACCCCGGTCCCGATCTCCGGGAACCAAAGGTGGTCAATTTTTTCCGGGCACAAAGCGCAGTGAAAGATCTCCACGGCAAGCCTTTTTTCCCCCGCCACCCGGAGCAGGCTCTTAATAATGGGTTCCTGCCCGTATCCGGGCGGGCCCTCCAGCACATAGAGGAGGCCGGCATCTTGAAAGATGCTTTCCAGGTAGTGAACGGGCCCCGCCGGTGTAATGGCACTGGCAAAAAGCTGCCGGAGCTTTCCTCTGGAATTGCGGCCGCGCCGCTTTTCCCTGGCGCGCCTGCGGATCTCCTTCTCCATCTCTTTCGCCGGCGCCCGCCACCGGGCTTCCCCGGTCAAGCGCTGGTTGATCCGGGACCACTCCCGGTAGAGCGCGGCGGCGGCGCGGAGATAGGCGTAGGCTTTGGCAAAGCAGAGACTGCCGGTACGCGTCAACTCCAAAATCGTCTTTTTCTTTTTTTTCAGTTTCTTTTTGTCCCAGAAGGCCCCAAAATTCAGGATCTCGTCCACGGTCCCCGGGTACCGGGGGTCAACGGCATGGGGGAGAGTCCCGTCAATCATGGCCATCCCCAGGGAGGGAAAGACGACGCCGTCCAGGGAGCCGGGATCCGAAGAGCAGTGGATAAACTCCACCGGCAACCCCAGGCGGAGGATCTCTTCCCCGGCCTCTTTAATAAAGGTTGACTTGCCGGTACCCGGTCCCCCCTTAAGGATATAAAGATGTTCGGTTTCTTCTGTGGCCACCTCTCCGTAAAAAGAGAAAAATCCCTCTCCCGTATTGCCCCCCAGAAAGATATCCCTGCTTTTCCCCGGGGATTTTAGCATCTTCTCCCCTCCCGTGCCTATCCTTATGGTTTGTGCTCCATCCTTATGAGCTCCAGGGCCTGGTATATAATTTATGCGGCTTTTTCCCGCGCGTGCCGCCGGGACAGAGGCATTTTTCCTCCCGCGGTTGCGCCTTTTGGCCTATGGAAGAATAGAATAAAGTACTTCCGGCTACAGGGCCAAAGGAAGCAAAATAGAATGGCAGGGGAGGTTAAGATGATGTATGAGATGAATTCCGGCCTGCAGCTGGCCAGGGCCTACGTTCCATCGCAAGTATTCACCCAGCGTTTCAGCGCCATGGAAGGTTTGAGTAAAGGGACGATTTTTCCCGAATTATATATGCCTTACCGTCCCCGAAGATACTAACCGGCCTCCGGGAAATTCCCGCCGGGGGCGATACGCCCGTGCGATGCTCTGCACCGCTGTTCTCTTATGGGCACAGATAACCTCTCCGGACGGGCATCTGGAGGATGGGCTTCCCGGAGAGAAGTGCGGGGCGCAGGCGGCGCCGGAGCGAGAGAAGGAGGAGGATGCGGAATGAACCGTGACCAAGTGGCGGCCCTCAAGGAACTGATGGCCCAGGAGTTTACTGCCCTTGAATTCCATTTGTACCTGGATACCCACCCCACCGACCAGAGGGCGTTGATGGAATACAACGAAGCCTGCCGGCAGTTAATGGTCCTGAAACAGCGCTACCAGCAGTGTTTTGGCCCGTTGACCTTCTGTGAAACCAGTGGCTATCCCTGGCAATGGATTGAAGAACCCTGGCCGTGGCAGATATCTTATTAAGGAAAGGAGAAAAGGGGAATGTGGATTTATGAAAAGAAGCTTCAATACCCGGCCAAGGTGGGACGGGCAAATTTACGGATGGCCAAATACCTGATTACCCAGTATGGCGGGCCGGACGGGGAATTGGCCGCTTCCATGCGTTATCTCACCCAGCGGTATACCATGCCCACCGGCCAGGCGAAAGCCATCCTGACGGATATCGGTACCGAAGAACTGGCCCACCTGGAGATCATCGCCACCCTGGTTTATAAACTGATGGACCGGGCGACCGTAGGGGAGATTGAAGCCGCCGGCTTGGGCGCATATTACGCCGACCACGACAAGGCCCTTTACCTCGTGAACGGGGAGGGGGTCCCCTGGACCGCCGCGTATATCCAGTCCAAGGGCGACCCGGTGGCGGACCTCCATGAGGACATGGCCGCAGAGGAGAAAGCCAGGGCAACCTATGAATGGTTGATTAACCTCTCCGACGACCCGGACCTCAACGATACCTTGAAGTTCCTCAGGCAAAGGGAGATCGTGCATTTCCAGAGGTTCGGCGAGGCGTTGCAGATTGTCCAGGAATACATGGACAGCAAGCGGATATATTAGAAAAAGTTTTTAAAACTCAGCTATGACGGCAGCCATAAATGTAACCGGGTGAAGAACGGTTTGGCCGTTGCCGGTTCCGGCCAACGGTTAACCGGGCCGGTTACATTTATAATTTATAAGATATTCTCCAGGCTCAACCTTTGCTTATCCGGGATCTGGTTGATGATCTGTTTCATCTGCACAATTTCGGTCAAGGCAAAAATGTAGACCTGGTTCTCCAGGTATGATTTGGCCCGGGCCAGGGCCAGTTCAAACTCGTCCAACTCCTGGTGGTCAATGAGGAGGACCCAGACCCTTCTGGTGGCGGTCCATAACTGGTTGACCTTTTTTACCTGCTCATCCAGGCCGGCAAAATCGTTCTTGAGGACCGTCGCTTCCAGCTGGTCCAAGGCCTGCAGCAGAGCCTCGGATTGCCGCCCAATGACGATCTCCATATAAAACCCTATGCCCAGCAGGAAAAGGAAGAGCACCATTATCCCGATAAAGACCCGCATTTCTAACTCCTTTCAAACCCCGCCGTTTTCCCGGGGTTCCGGGTGTGCCTGGTAAAGCAGGCGCCCCTTACTGTCCAGGCTGGCAATGATGACCCGGGAAAGATCGGTAATCCCGAACTTCGCCAATTCCCCGGCCAGCCATTCCTTGGAGAGGGCGGCCCTTTCCAGGTTTTTCTCCTGGATCTCCCCGTCCATGATTAACGGGAGGGAGAGGCCTTCATAACCGGGGTCGATCTTCATATCCGCCGGGGTCAGGGGCCGGCGGTCCGCCTTCGGCAGGACGGAAAGGGAGCCGTTGGTTTCCAGGAGGGCAAATTCCACGTCCTGCAGGTCAAAAAAGCCTTTCGTCCGGAGTTGTTCCTGGAGGTCATCGAGGTTATAAAGGTTGTCGCGGAAATTCTCCCAATTAATCTTCCCGTTCTCCACCATGATTGTGGGTTTGCCGCAGATAATTGAGCGCAGTTTTTTGCTTTTCAGCGCCAGGTAAGAGATGCCCGTCTGGGCAATCAACAGGGTCAAGACGGGGATTACCCCGTTGATCAGGGCAAACCCCCGGTCCTGCATGGGTATGGCCACCAGATCGGCGATGAGGATTGTTACAACCAGTTCAAAGGGTTGCAACTGCCCGATCTGGCGTTTTCCCATCAGGCGCATAACCACGAGGACCAGGAGATAAAGGGTGATTGTGCGGATAAAAAGGATGAGCATCTTACCCGTCCTTTACTGGGAGGTTATTTTCATTATTCACCGAAAGCAGCGGGGATATACCATGGTCGCTGTCGCCCGTGGGGCTGAGGCCATCAAAGCCCGGCGCCGGGTGTGGTTAAAGGCAGCCTGTGGTATAATATAGGTGGGGAAGACCGCTGTTTTCCCGGAGAACAGCGGGTAATGTGGGGATTGCCAGGGAGAATTTACCCTTGTTTGTTGGGAGAAATTGTGGTATCATATAGTTCCGCGAACCAACTGCACCGGGCAACCGCAGGCGCGAGCGCCGAAAGGCGGCGTCTGAGGAAAGTCCGAACTCCACAGGGCAGGGCGCTGGATAACGTCCAGTGGGGGCGACCCCAAGGAAAGTGCCACAGAAAAGAAAACGCCGAATGCGGTCCTCTTGGACTGTTCATGGCAAAGCTGAAACGGTGCGGTAAGAGCGCACCGGCGGCTGAGCAATCAGCCGGCCTGGTAAACCCCGCCCGGAGCAAGACCGAATAGGAGGGGACAAAGTGGCCCGCTTTTCCCTCGGGTTAGGTCGCAGGAGGCGGCAGGCGACTGCCGTCCCAGATAAATGGTTGCCGCCGGTCGCACGACCGGAACAGAATTCGGCTTACAGGTGCAGTTGGTTCAAGCCCGTGTCCCACGGGCTTTTTCTTTTCTTGCCAGGTTCTGTTGGGGTTTGTCTGGGCTTTTTGTTTCGTCAATCCGGACCGGCCGCAGGTACAGGGGAGATACCGTTAGAAGATCCCGCCGCCTGCTTTCTTTATTAAGCCTTGCCCCGGCCGGCCGCAAGTAAAGACGGGAGCTCCTGCGCCAATTGGCGTAAGTTGGGAAAGGAGAAATCCGGCCGGGTTTTACGGGGGGCCTTCCCGATCAAAATCGTCTTCATGCCCACCCCGGCGGCGCCGGCAATATCCCGGTTTTCATCATCCCCGATAAAGAGGGTTTCTTCCGGTTTTACCCCCATTTCCCGGCAGGCGGCGAGGAAAAGGGCGGGTTGCGGTTTACCGGCCCCGACTTCACTGGAGATAATCACCGCCTGGAAGCGGTCTTTGATCTCCAGTTTTTCCAGGGCGCGTTCGACATAAGTACGGCCGTAGAAACCGTCGGTAACCAGGGCCATGGGGAGGCCGGCCGCGGCCACAGCCTTCACAGCTTCGACAGCCCCGGGCAGGGGATCGGTATATTTTAAAGCCTCTTCATAAACGGTCTTGGCCACCAGCAGGGGGTCATGAGGCTGGCCGGGGAAAACCCGGGTAATCAGGTCCTTCAGTTCGGGTTCGCGTTCTCCCGGGGTCGCCCGGAGTTTATAGTAAGCGCGCATCACCAAGTAGAACTTGTGCAAACTGGTAAAGAGGGAGCCGCAGAAGGGCTTCAGGGCACGGGCCAACCGCAGGCCGCCGAGGAGTTTTCCCCCGGCGTCGGTCCGGCAGAGCGTGCCGCCTAAATCCCAGAAAACGGCTTTGATCATAGGATAATCACTTCCTCGTCTTTTTCTTTTTCTAAAAATAGCAGTAAATTTGTGGTAATCTTTATTCTACAAAAAACCTCCTTCTTTTGCAAGCTTTTCTCCTTGTAACGGGAATAGGTCAGGAACGACCGGGAAAAGAAGGGGTGATACATAATGCAATGTTCAAGAATACCTGTTTTTAGCGGGAAAACCGTAAGTGGAAAGGAGAAATTGCATGAAACCTAAGGTAATAAAGGTCAAAAATGAGAACAATGATTTCCAGCGGGTGGAAGTGATCAAGAGAAACCGGGAAAAGAGGAATAAATACCAGGAGTTTTTTGTGGAAGGTGTCAAACCGATCAATTTTGCCCTCGAATATAACTGGAAAATCCGGTCTTTTCTCTACACAAAAGAAAGGCCCCTTTCGGGCTGGGCTAAAGAGATTTTGGAGAATTCGACCGCTGAATCCCATTTCGAGCTTCCCCTGAAACTAATGGAAAAACTCAGCGATAAAGAGGAAGAGACCTCGGAGTTGATTGCCGTAGTAAAAATGGGGAAAAACGATCTTTCCAGGATTAAAATTAAGAAAGACCTTTTGGTAGTGGTTTTTGACCGGCCGTCGAGCCATGGCAACCTGGGGGCTTTAATCCGTTCTTGTGAGGCCTTGAAAGTAGACGGGCTGATCATTACCGGGCATGCGGTGGATCTCTACGATCCGAGAACGATCAGGGCAAGTATGGGGACGCTTTTTGCCGTACCAACCCTGAGATTTCCTTCCCATCACCAGCTTATACCCTGGTTTCAGCGGTTGAAGGCGGAATTGCCCGCTTTTCAGATTATTGGTTCCACTGCCAAAGCCGGCCATCTGGTGGAGGAGGTGGATTTTACAAGACCTACGGCTTTGCTCATCGGCAATGAAACCTTTGGTCTGAGTAACAGCTATAGAGAAATATGCGACAATTTCTGCCGGATTCCCATGTATGGCAAGATCACCTCGTTTAATGTGGCGTGCGCGGGCTCGATTATCCTGTACGAGATCGACCGGCAGCGCCGGATTTGCCATCGATAATTTATTAAACAGATAAAGTTTATATAAAAAGAAGGAAATAGGGGATTTGTGTTATATCTTATTATATAAGAAGTTAACAAAAGGTTAAAATCAAGGCCTACGGATAGGCCTTGGAAAGAGAGGAGGTGCGGCAAGCATATGGGAAAATGCGTTTTGAGGCTCTGAAAATTGTAAGAGACAAAAAAATGAAATTATGGTTCTTCTCCTATGTCCTCTCTGTCATTATCACAGCCGTTGTTTATGTGACAGGAGGGACGACCAAGGTTTATCCCAATTTGATGTATATCCCCATTGCCATTATGGCTTCGGTCTATGGCAAATGGCCGGGGGTAATCCATGCTATAATCAGCGGGTTGCTGATGGGGCCTTTCATGCCGCTCGACCGGGAACTGCAGATCGGCCAGGAGGCAATCAATTGGGTGGTAAGGCTAATCACCTATGCCATAATTGCCATGGTCATCGGTTATTTCTCCGACTTTTTCCGGGAAGAGTTTGAGGAGAAGGTCCGGAAGGAGAAGGAGATTGCCGACGCCCATATGGCGGTGGTCTACGCCCTGGCCAAACTGGCCGAATTCCGGGATAGCGATACGGGCGGGCATATTGAAAGGGTGACAGAGATTTGTCACCTGCTCACCAGCAACCTGCGGCGCCGGGGGAAATATACATATTTAATCGACGATGATTATATCGAAAAACTGACCAAGGTCAGCCCGTTGCATGATATCGGCAAGGTGGGAATACCCGATTGCATCTTACTGAAACCCGGGCGTCTCACGGCGAAAGAATTTGAGGTCATGAAGACCCACACGACGATTGGGGCAAAAACCCTGTTGGAAGTGAAGGAGAAGTTCCCGGAGAACCGGTTCTTGGAATTGGCCATCAACATCACCAATTTCCACCATGAAAGGTGGGACGGGACCGGGTACCCCCTGGGACTGAAGGGGAACGAGATCCCCCTCTCCGCCCGGATTATGGCGATTGTCGATGTCTATGACGCCCTGCGGTCCAAGCGGGTATATAAGGACGCCTATACCCATGAAGAAAGCCTGAAAATTATTAAAGAGGAAAGCGGCAAGGCTTTTGACCCGGAGATCGTCGCGGCCTTTCTGGAAGTTGAGGACGAGATCAGGGAGATCTTCCTTCAATACGAGAACTCCGGAGCCCGTATGGCTGAAGGGCAGTAAAAAAACGGGCAAGGGAGTTTACATATACAAGCCAGAGATTTTACATATACCCGCCAGAGATTATACATATACCCGGCAAGAATTTTGCAGGCCTTTTCTTACGGGAGATTCCCGGTTACATCCGAGATAACCGAGTCCATGATTAGATTATCAAATTTCCCCTTTGCCTTCTCGTATTCGGCTTTCTCCTTAATCGTCCAGCCCAGGAGGGGCACGCCCAGTTTTCTCATGCTTTTCAGCCGGGCGCCGGTGGCGTCATCTACGTTATAGGCAATGAAATGGGGCCGGCTCAGGAAATTGAGGAGCAGGTTCTCCAGGAGAAGCTTTTGGTACCATGGCAGGCGCGTGGTCCCCGCATACTCCAGATCGTAATCGCTTACGGCAAAGCCCCCGGCGAGTTGCCCCCGTAAAATCCCGGGGGCGTTTTTCCGGAACCACTGGAGCGTGAAGGGGTTGAAGGCCTGCACCGCATATTTCCCCCGGTAGTTTTTTAGTTCCTCATAGATCAGCCTCTCCATCTCCCCGACTTTTCCCTCGTTTTTCACCTCAACCAGCAGTGGGACCCGGCCGTCCACAAGGTCCAGGACATCGCGGAAGAGGGGGATTTTTTCCGTAGACCCGAAGATCGTATGTTTTGAGAGTTCTTCGTAAGTCAGTTCATGCAGGTATTGGTCAATACCCAACCCGCGCCGGAGCTTTTTGTCATGATAGACAACAAGCTTCTTGTCTTTTGTCATGGCCACATCCAATTCGATAATAAAGCCCTTTTCCACAGCCCGCCGGAAAGCGGGGATCGAGTTTTCCGGCACGGTCCTGTTCTCATCATGGAGACCCCGGTGGGCAATTAAGGTCCCCTGTAACCAGGCAAGTTCAGCCGGGTCGCGTTTCTCCGCCGCCCGGGCAAACCTGATGAGAGAAGAGACCCCCAGGACGAGGAGGAGAATAATAACCCCGGCGATGAGCAGTTTTTTCAGTTCCATTTGGTCATCCCCCTTTTCTTAACCGGTTAAATATTCGTTGTTGGCATGGTTATTCCTTCCTGAAAGAGAAAAGAGGGTTTCGGCCAAAAGAGGTTTCGCCCGGGACGGCCGGTTGGTTTTCGTTGCGTCTTCATACCCGCGAAGCCGGTAAGGACGGTTTGAAGTCTTTAGAGGAAAGAGCAACTTTGCGGCGAAGAGTTTATAAAGAAAGAGCATTATTCATGCTGGAGCCTTTCAACGGGGGCAAAAAAGACCGCCCTGTACCCCGGAGGAAAGGTTCCGCGTAATATCCGGATGGAAGCAGGTAAGACAGGACGATGAAAACAACAGGATTCCAAGGAAAAAGAGGAGAGAGGGGAAGAACCGGGCAGCCGGAAGAGCAACGGCCCGAAAGGTTTTTCGCGACAATAAGGAGGCTTTGCGGGTTTCTCCACCCGTACCTCTGGCAGTTGATCACCGTTGCTCTTGTTATTATCCTGACTGCCGGGGCCCGGCTGGCCCCGCCCTGGATCACCAGGTATACCGTGGACTCGGTTCTTCCGGCCGGCCGTCCGGAACTCCTCTGGTATGCCGGCGGGACTTTGCTCGCCGCCTCCCTGTTGGAAGGGGCTTTGGTCTTTCTGAACCGCTACACCATGGAATACGTGGGACAGAAGGTCATCTTTGAACTCCGGGGCAGGCTTTTCGAACACCTGAGCCGCCTCTCCTTCTCCTATTACGATTCGGTGCGCACCGGGGATATCATGGCCAGGATTACTTCGGATACCGAGGTCCTGCGGAGATTTTTCGGTTTTGCCGTCATTAACCTCTTCTCCAACCTCCTGGTGCTGGCCGGGGTTTTCTTTGCCATGCTCATCTGGGATTACCGGTTGGCCCTGCTATACCTGGGGTTGGTTCCCTTTATGTACCATGCCATGAAAAATTACGCCTTCAAGGTCCGCCCGTTGTGGCGGGTGGTCCGGAGGCAACTGGCCGGCCTCACGGAGGCCGTCCGGGAGACCGTGGCCGGGATCGAGACGGTCAAACTTTTTGCCGGCGAAGAAGCGGAAATTGAGAAATTTGCCGCTGAAAACGACGGTTATTACCAGAGCCACCTGGAGGCGGCGCGGATTTCCGCGGTTTGGATGCCCTATGCCTCCTTCTTGTTGGGCGTGGGGAGCGCCCTGGTGCTCTGGTACGGCGGGAGGCTGGTCATCCGGGGCGGGCTTTCCCTTGGCACCCTGGTCGGGTTCACCGGCTATATCGCCATGCTCACCCGGCCGATCCGGCAGACCGGGAGGATCGTGGACCTGGTTATCCGCGCGGTCACGTCGGCGGAGCGGATCTTTGCCATCCTCGACACGGAGCCGGAGATTAAGGATGCCCCCGGCGCCTATGAACTGCCGGAGGTCACCGGCAGGGTGGAATATGCGGATGTGGAGTTTTCTTATGACGGGCAGACCCCGATCCTGAAAGGAGTAAGTTTCACAGCGGAGCCCGAGGAGGTGGTGGCGATCGTCGGCCCGACCGGCGCCGGGAAATCCACCATCCTTCACCTCTTGCCGCGGTTTTATGAACCCACCGCCGGGAAGATTACCATTGACGGCCATGAGATCGACAAGGTGACCGTGAAGAGCCTGCGCAGCAAGATCGGGCTGGTCCTGCAGGATCCCTTCCTCTTTGCCGCCACCATCGCCGAGAACATCGCCTTTGGAAAACCCGGCGCGACAATGGAGGAGATCCGGTGGGCGGCAAAAATAGCCCAGATCGATGATTTTATCGAGTCGCTGCCCGACGGTTACGACACCTTTGTCGGGGAGCGGGGGGTCCGGCTCTCCGGCGGGCAGAAGCAGCGGCTGGCCATTGCCCGGGTGCTGCTGACCGGCCCCCGGATCCTGCTCCTGGACGAACCCACCTCCAGCGTGGACACGGAAACAGAGGCCCGCCTCAGGAAAGCCCTGGCCGAGGTGGTAAAGGGGCGGACCGTGATTGTCGTCGCCCACCGCTTGTGGACCGTACGGAACGCCGACAAGATCCTGGTCCTGCAGGACGGGCGGGTTGTGGAGAGCGGGACCCATGAAGAACTCCTGGCCAGGGGAGGGGTTTATGCCGGGATTAACAGGACGCAGTTGCAGACAACCGGAGGTTCCAGGGAGGGGGAATGGTGATGCGGGGCGGCTTCCGGCACAGGATCACCGCGGATGGGGAGCGGTACAAACTCTCCCGGCTGGACCGGAAGATCTTGGGCCTGGCCTGGGAGTACACCCGGCCCCATTTGGGCCGGCTGGTTTTGGCCTTCGGCGCCATGCTCCTGGTCACCGGGACCACGCTGGCGGTCCCGTATCTGACGAAGATCGCGGTGGATGATTATATAACCGCCGGGGATCCCGGGGTGGCCGGTTTGAACCGGATCTTCCTGGCCCTCCTGGGGACCCAGGGCCTTTTTTGGGTGGCCTCCTACTGGCAGACCTTCCTCTCCGAACGGATCGGCCAGGGGATTGTCTACGCATTGCGCCGGGATCTCTTCCGGAAATTACTCGGTCTGGACATGACCTTTTATAACCGGCAATCAACCGGTCTCATCACTTCCAGGGTGATCCATGACGTGGATACCGTGGCCGAAGTGCTTTCCAGCGGGATCCTTGATTTCAGCAGTGATCTCCTGACCATCGCCGGGATTGTCTTCGTGATGGCCCGTTTCAACCTCAAACTGACGTTGATCGCCTTTGTCACCGCCCCCATCATCCTGGTCACCCTCTGGCTCTTTGGGCAGAAACTCCGCCTTGCCTACAGGGAAGTCCGGCGGCGGGCGGCGGAACTCAATGCCGAAGTGGAGGAGAGCGTGGCGGGGATGCGGGTCATCCAAGCCCTGTCGCAGGAGGAGGCGGGCGCGGAGAAGTTTGCCGGGGTGAACTGGCGGAATTTCAAAGCCCGGCTGCGGGCGGTCTCCATCTTTGCCCTCCTCTTTCCGGTAATGAACATCCTCGGTACCCTCTCCCGGGCGCTGGTCATTGCTTTTGGCGGGTTAAGCGTGATCCGGGGGGAAATCTCGCTCGGGGTTTTTCTCGCCTTTCTTACCTATGTGGCCAGGGTGTTCTGGCCTTTGCGCGAGTTGTCGCAGGTCTACAATACCTTCCAGGCCGCCGCTGCCGGGCTGGAGAGGATCTACGAATACCTGACCGTCACCCCCCTGGTCCGGGAGAGCGCGCAGCCGCGGCGGCCGGCCGGCGGCTACCGGGGCGAGGTGGTCTTTTCTGCCGTTTCCTTTTCCTACGGGCGGGAAGAGGTGATTAAGGATCTCAACCTGGAGATCCGCGCCGGTGAAACCGTTGCCCTGGTAGGGCAGACGGGCGCCGGCAAATCCACTGTTGCCCGGTTACTGACGCGCATGTACGATGTGGACGCGGGCAGCATCAGCATTGACGGGGTGGACCTGCGGGACCTTTCCTTCGCCGATCTCCGGCGCGTGGTCGGACGGGTATCCCAGGACGTTTTTCTCTTCAACGGGACAATCCGGGAGAATATCGCCTACGGGAAACCGGGGGCTACAGAAGAGGAGATCAACCGGGCGCTCGCAGCGATCTATGCGGACAGGGTATTCGCGGCCCTGCCCCAAGGCCTTGAGACCCAAGTGGGTGAAGAAGGGGTTATGCTCTCGGGAGGCCAAAGGCAACTGGTCTCCTTTGCCCGTGTCTTACTGGCCGACCCGCGCGTCCTCATCCTTGATGAGGCCACTTCCAGCATGGACGCGTATACGGAGGCCTTAATCCAGAAAGGCCTGGAACGGCTCCTGGCAGGACGGACCTGCCTGATCATCGCCCACCGTTTTTCCACCCTGCAAATGGTGGACCGCATCTGTCTTCTGGAAGGGGGCAGGATCACGGATATGGGGACCCATGCGGAGTTAAGCAGGAGAAATACCCTGTACCGGGATTTATACCTGAAGCAGGCGGAGGCCTTTTAAGGCTCTGGGTTCTTCCCTAACCCGGCTAATTCCCGGATGATCTCCCCGGCCAGGATCAACCCGGCGACCGCCGGCACATAGGAGACGGTTCCCGGCACAGGGGAGGGGAGTGCGGGTTTAACCGGTTTTTCCGTTGAGTAGACCACCTTCACCCCGCTGGTGATCCCCTTCCGGCGCAGGGAGAGCCGGACCGCCCGGGCCAGCCGGCAGGTGTGGGTTTCCCCGATATCGGCCACGCGAAAGGCGAGGGGATCCAGTTTATTGCCTGCCCCCATCGCCGAGATCACCGGGATTTTCCTCTCCAGGCAGTAACAGATGATGGCTGTCTTGGCGGCCACGGTGTCGATGGCGTCCGCCACATAAGCGAAGTCGCCCTGGAGCAACCCGGGGATATTCTCCGGCATGGCGAATTCCTGCCTGGTTTCGACGACCGCTTCGGGGTTGATGGCTTTTACCCGTGCGGCGGCCACCTCCACCTTTGGCTTCCCATAGTTCCCCTCCACGGCAATAAGCTGCCGGTTGGTATTGGTGAGGCAGACCGTATCGTGGTCCACCAGGAGGAAACGGCCGATGCCCGCCCGGGCCAAGGCTTCAACCACATAGGAACCGACCCCGCCCAAGCCGAAGACGGCCACCCGTTGCCGGGCGAGGCTCGCCAGGGCTTCCCGGCCGAGTAAGATTTCGGTTCTGGCGAAACGTGTGGGCTCATTTACTTTCATGGTCGATCCGTCCCGTTGCGGAATATAAAATTACCGGCCGTATTTGGCCGATAATTTCATCCGCGCTATTTTTTTATTCTATCTTTATCTAATCTTCTTTTTTTATCTTTTTTTAATCGTCGTCTTTATCTTCCTTCTCTTTCTCGTCGTCTTTTTCGTCCTTCTCTTCCTTGTCTTTCTTGCCTCTTACCTCTTCCTTCTCGTTTTTCCCTTCCTTATCTTCTTTTACTTCCTTATTCTTCTCTTCTTCTTTATCTTCCTCTTCGCCTTTATCTTTCTTGGCTTTCTTTTCTTTCTTCACTTTTTCCTTTTTCTCCGCCTTTTCTTCTTCTTCCTCTTTTAGGCGGGGTAATTGAATCCCCTGTATATGCAGGTTCACGGTGATTACTTGATAACCGGTGGTTTCCTCCACCGCCTGGCGGACGACATTTTGGAGTTTTTCGGCGACTTCGGGGATCCTCACGCCGTATTCCACGATGAGATTGATATCGATGGTTATCTGGTTATCAAACTGCTGTACCTTGATGCCTTTGCTCAGATCGCGCTGGCCCAGTTTTTCCGCGATCCCGCTGACCAAACCCGCACTCATCCCGGAGACCCCGTCGACTTTATTGACGGCCATCCCCACTATTTTTTTGATTACTTCCGGCGAAACATAGATACTGTCCGTTTCGGTGATTGAGTTGTCTTTCCCCAGATCAACATCGTCAAAATTCTTTTCCTCAGCCAATCACCGCACCCCTTTCCACGCGCGTGCATCTCCGGCGGTTAATATTTGCCGGCATCCAACCGATAATATGTATGAGTATACTTTATAGAGCGGAATAATCTTATCAAATATAACTGGACATGTCAAGCTTTTGCGGAAAAGAAGGTTTTTGCGGCGCCGGTCGAGAATAAAATAATAGTTAACATGATTTTAACCGGGATCGTTACGGAGCCGGAGAATATGGAGCTAAAGAAGGCGGGATTATCCACGCCGGCAGGGGAGGGAGAGTCTGTGTGTTTTGCTTACCTTGCCATGGTAAAGAATAAGGATAACATGGAGGAAGTGGCTTCCATCCTATCCTGCATTGCCGACGAGGCGGTGATGACCCCGGCCGCCATCGAATTCCGCATGCAGCAACTGAAGAAGCTGAAAGAGATCGGGGAAGAAGAGATCTATGAGAAGCTCCGGAATGACTTAAAGGATAACCCCAATTACACTAGTTATCTGGCTTAAACGCGCCCCGGACCTTTTGCCGCCGGTTACCAGAGAGCTGTTTGCTGCACCTGGTAACCTTTTTATTTTATGGAGGAAAAAGGGTTGACCTTACCAGAAAAAGGGTATAAAATCTAAGTGATCAAAAAAACGGAACCTGCGAAAAACAGATATCCAGTTTCGCAGAGGTGAAAAAGACGGGAAGGGGGCAAAACGGTTGGCGAAAGAACTCCGGAGAAAATCTTCACTAATACGCCTGCTGACAACGGTACTCTTGGTCATGCTCTTCTCCTGGCCGGGGCCAATACCCGGCACTCCTGCAGCAGCGGAATCCCCGGACGAAGCCACCTGCTTTCTCTGGGAAGTGGATGGTAAGACCGGCCAGGCTTATCTTTTGGGCTCCGTCCACCTGGGAACGGATCATCTTTTCCCTTTGCCGCCGAAGATCGAAGAGGCTTACGAAAAATCCTCTTTTCTGGCGGTGGAAATAAACCTGCTGGCAGTGGAGGAAGAGGAACTCTTCTCCATTACACAGGCGTTTGCCATTAACCCCGCTTTCCAGGGCATATGGCACTACATATCCACAGAAGAATACAAGATGCTCCAGGAGGCCCTGGCCGAATTTGACATCAACATTGAGCAGGTATCCTTTTTCCGGCCGTGGTATCTTGCGAATACGGTAACGATGAGTAAGTTCATTAAGGCAGGGTTCGATCCCGGTTTAGGCATTGACCTTTATTTTATGCAGAAAGCCAGCGGGAAAAAGGATATTCTGGAACTGGAATCCGCCGAATTCCAGTATAGGCTCTTTAGTGAACTCCCTTCTGAACTGGAACGCCTTTACCTGCGGGATGCCCTCACCACCGGCGTGGAGGAGATTGCGGAAGAGACCAACCGGTTACTTGAAGCCTGGAAAACAGGGGATACCGGGTTACTCGAGGAAGTCCTGCTTTCTTATAAAGACAAAGACACCGCCCACTACCGCCTTTATGAACGGCTTGTCATCCAAAGAAACCGGGGGATGGTGGAGAAGATTGAAGAATACATGGGGCAGGGAACCCCATTTATCGTGATCGGCGCCGCCCACATGGTCGGTGACGACGGGATTGTTGAGTTGTTGCGGCAACGGGGCTATACGGTCAGGCAATTATAAGAGAATACAAGGGAATATAAGGGAAAAACGTGGTTATAGAGGAAGGAATCCATAGGGCAACATAAAACCAATAATGGGCTTGTGAAGACAGGGCCCTTTTTTCTTATCCTCTCTTTTCCCAGGTTAGAATTGACGAACCGCCCAACTCTGTTTATACTAATAAGAAATACAGGCGGCCGCGGGGCGATGGCGCGGCTGCCGGTGGACGAGGAGGGTAGGGCATGAACATGGAGGAACTGGCGCGCCGGGTGAAAGCGGCCTCGATCACACTGGCGGCGGCCGGAAGAGACCTTAAAGACAAGGCGCTGGCGGCGATCGCCGGAGCCCTGGAGGAAAGGAAGGCGGAGATTGTCGCCGCCAACCGGGAAGATTTGGCCAGGAGCGAGCGGGAGAACCTGCCGGCACCGCTTTTGAAGAGGCTCCGTTTTGACGAGGAGAAGATCGCCGGGGTGATCGAGGGGATTCACAGCCTGATCAAACTGGAGGACCCGGTGGGTAAGACCCTGCTCGCCACCGAACTCGATGACGGGCTGGAGTTATATAAGGTAACCTGCCCGATTGGGGTGATCGGGGTCATCTTTGAATCCCGGCCCGATGCGTTGGTACAGATCGCCACCCTCTGCCTGAAAAGCGGCAACACCGTCCTGCTCAAAGGCGGTTCGGAAGCAATGGCTACCAACCGTATCCTGGCCGAGGTGGTGATTGGGGCCGCGGTCGAGGCGGGCCTGCCGGCGGATTGGGCGGCCTTGCTGGAGACCCGGGCGGAAGTGCACGATATGTTGAAAATGGATGAATACATCGACTTGATTATCCCCAGGGGCTCCAATGATTTTGTCCGTTATATCATGGAAAACTCACGGATCCCGGTCTTGGGGCATGCCGACGGGATCTGCCACTGTTATGTGGATGAGGAGGCGGATCTGGAGACCGCCGCCAGGATTGTCCTGGATTCAAAAGTGCAGTATGTGGCGGTCTGCAATGCCCTGGAGACCCTTTTGGTCCACGAAAAGGTGGCCCCGGAGTTTTTGCCGGCCGTTAAAAAGCTCTTTGACGAGCACAAGGTAGAGTTGAGGGGTTGCCCGCAAACCCGGGCGATCATCCCGGCCGTCCCGGCCACGGAAGAAGACTGGAAAACCGAGTACCTCGATTATATATTAGCGGTGAAGGTGGTCGCCGGCATCGAGGAGGCCGTCGCTCATATCAACAAGTACGGGTCGGGGCATACCGAAAGCATTGTTACGAAAAGCAAAGAAAAGGCCGGCTTTTTCATGGACCATGTGGACGCCGGGAATGTCTTCTGGAACTGTTCGACCCGTTTTTCCGACGGGTTCCGTTACGGTTTCGGCGCCGAGGTGGGGATCAGCACCGGGAAGATCCACGCCCGGGGCCCGGTGGGCCTCGAAGGGTTGGTCATCTACAAATACCGGTTGCTCGGCCGCGGGCACCTGGTGGCGGATTATGCCAATCATTCCCGCAGCTTTAAGCATGTAAAAATAGAAAAGGACTTTTCACTTTAGCTCTTTTTGGCAACCGCCAGCGGAAAAGTCCTCCTGGACGGAAAGGGCTGTATCAGGTATAATAAGGATAATGCAGCGCCTTGAAATAGCTGGCGAATGCAGGAGAAAAAGAAATATTTGTCCGAAAATAACGGTTTTTTGTCGAAAAGAGCAGGAAGTTTTGGGAGAAGAGGCGAATATTCTTTCAGAATTTCTTCCCAAAAGGGGGGTGTATTGGTGGAGAGAAATTTCTCCGTTAAATCCCAACGGCCTTTGGGCACAATCGACGTATCCTCGGAAGCAATCGCCATGGTAGCCGGGATTACCGCCCTGGAGTGCTTTGGGGTTGTGGGGATGTCCTCCCGTAGTGTACAGGATGGGATCTCCGAATTGCTATACGGAAAAGAAAACCTGACAAAAGGGATTGAGGTCCGGATCGAAGGGGACCAGGTAATTATAGACCTTTATGTTGTGGTGGAGTATGGGACCAAAATCAATGAAGTGGCCCATAATGTCATTGAGAATGTCAGGTATGCCGTAGAAGACAAGTTGGGACTTAATGTCAGCAAGGTCAATGTGAATGTTATGGGTGTACGCATTAGACCTGCAGACTAGATACGCGAATGGGGAGGAGCATGGATTGAATCTGGAATTTATCGAGGGTCCGGAGTTAAAAAACTTATTGGCAGCCGGGGTTGAATGCCTGGACGCCAATAAGGAAGAGATAAACGATTTGAACGTCTTCCCGGTGCCTGACGGCGATACAGGCACCAACATGGTCTTGACTTTGCAAGCGGCTTTAAGAGAAGCCCAGCAGGCTTCGGATGAGGTAAAGGACATCCTGGAAAGGGCCGCCCGGGGTTCCTTGATGGGGGCCAGGGGCAATTCAGGCGTTATTGTTTCCCAGTTTTTTCGTGGTTTTGCCCGGGCGGTGGGGGACGCCCCGCGCTTAGGAACGCAGGAGATTGCCAAGGGTATTGAAGGCGCATCAAAACTTGCCTACCAGGCCATCCGCAAACCCGTGGAAGGAACGATCCTCACCATTGTGCGGGAAGCAGCGGCAAAGGCCCGGGAATTGCAGAAGGATAAACTGCCCCTGGCGGATTTCCTGGTCCAAATCTACCAGCATATACTGGAGGTTTTGGAGAAAACCCCGGAAATGTTGCCCATTCTCAAGCAGGCTGGGGTGGTGGATGCCGGCGCGAAAGGGCTTTGTTATTTTTGTCAAGGTTTTGTTGAAGCCCTGAAGGGGGAGAACATCCGGCCGCTGCCGGCAGCCGAACGCAAAGCGCCGGCTGTCCCGGCAGATGCCCAAACCATCGTTGATTATAAGATCGAAGATGAGCATGAGCTTGACCCGGATAAGATTGTTTACCGTTATTGTACCGAGTTCATTCTTAAAGGGGAAAAGCTCTCAATTGAACAGATTAGAAAGGACCTGGCGCCCCATGGCGACAGCATGATCGTGGTCGGCGATACGCAACTTGCCAAAGTGCATATCCATACCAACAACCCGGGGCTGGTCCTGGATTATATGGTCCGGCTGGGCGAGATGACGTCGATCAAGATCGACAATATGGTGGAGCAGAGCAGGGAACGCCTGGCAAAACTCGGGACCGCCGCCAACCCGCCGGCGCCGGCGGTGAAAAAGAAGATCGGGATCACCGCGGTGGTTGCCGGTAAAGGGTTACAGAAGATCTTCCGGGATTTGGGGGCCGATGAGATTATCGAGGGTGGACAAACCATGAACCCCAGTACGGAGGAGTTATACCGCGCCGTCAGCCGGATCCAGGCCGAGCAGGTAATTATCCTGCCAAACAACAAAAACGTGATTATGGCCGCTGGACAAGTCCAGGCCTTGACCGAGACCCCGGTAACGGTGATCCCTTCAAAAACAATACCCCAGGGGATCAGCGCGCTGATGGCCTATAACGCGGAGGCGGGGATTAAGAAGAACCGGGAGGCCATGTCCAAGGCGATTAAATCAGTGATCACCGGGGAAGTCACCTTCGCCGTGCGGAACTCTTCCTTTAACGGTTTGGAGATCCAGGAAGGTGACATTATTGGTTTGAAGGAAGGAGATATTATCTGCGTAGGGAAGAAACCCTCCACTGTCCTCTTGGATCTCTTAAAGAAATCCCTCAAGAAAGACGATGAGGCACTGATCACCGTTTATTACGGCCACGATATCGACGGGAAAGAGGCGGAGAAATTAATACCCGAGATCGAAGAGGCTTTCCCCGCGGCGGAAGTGGAAGTCTACGAGGGTGGACAACCGTTCTATTATTACATTGTTTCAGTGGAATAATTGTTTTAAGTGGGATAAGTTTTAGTGGGTAAAAGGATGGGTTTATAGTTGATTTATATCGCCACAGACAGTACAGCCGATCTACCGGATAAACTAATCGAGAAATACGGGGTGAAGATTATACCGCTGAACCTTCATTTCGGGGAGGAGACCCTGAAAGAAGGGGAGGAGATCTGGGCGGAAGAGTTTTTCAACCGTTTGCCGATGGAAGCCTACCTTCCGGCAACATCCGAACCTACGCCCGAAGAATTCGTCGCCTTTTACCGCGGGTTTGCCGGGCCGGGAGATACGGTCATCTCCATTCATCTCTCCGGCAGGCTCAGCAAAACAGTGCGTTCGGCCCGCGCCGCCGCGAAAGAACTCCAGGATGAAATGGAGATCCTGGTCATCGATTCGCGGATGGTCTCCATGGCTCTGGGAATGATCGTGATCGAAGCCGCAGAAGCACTGGCCCAAGGGAAAAACCTCCAGGAAATCCTTGACCGGGTCGAATATGTCAAAGAGAACCTGGTGGTCTTTTTTACCGTTGGCGACCTGGAAAACCTGTCCCGGACAGGCCGGCTCGAAGAGTTCCCGTCCTGCCTGGGCAGTCTGGTAAATGCCAAACCGGTATTGACCATTGACAAAGGGCGGGTAATAGCGGTGGAGAAGATCCGTGGCAACCTCGGGCGGATTCACCGCCGGCTTTTGGAATTGACAAAAGAGCGGCTCGGATCTTCGCCGGCGAAGATTTTTATCCTTCATGCCGGCGCTTTGGACGAGGCAAGGCGGGTGGAAGAGACGGCAAAAGAGATCTTCACGACCGGGAAATTCAGCATCGTTCCTATCGGCCCTGTAGTCGGGGCGCATACCGGTCCCGGTGCTTTTGGCCTGGTGGCGCTGGCGGTTCCGGAAGAATGAGGGTAACCGGCGGCAAATACCGGGGGATGAAATTAACCGGCCCCTCCCACCATGGGCTGCGCCCGATGATGGACCGGATCCGGGAAGCGCTCTTTAATATTTTGGCCGGTTTTTTTGTGGGCGGCAGTGTCCTGGATCTCTTTGCCGGCTCGGGTTCGCTGGGGATTGAAGCGTTGAGCCGGGGCGCAGAAAGCGTCCTTTTTGTGGAGAAGGACCCCCGGAGTCTACGGGTGTTACGCCAAAACCTCCGGGCCCTGCAGGAGAGGGGCGATTGGGACGGGAAAGAACGGATCCGGGTCCGGCCCGGGGATGTTTTTCATGTTCTCCCGCGTTTGCAGGGGGAAGGGGAAAAATTCGATTTGATCTTCGCCGATCCGCCCTTCCCGGCGGATTTGTGGGTAAAGATCCTGGAGGCGGTCGACGGCAACCAGGTGCTGGCCGAAGACGGGCTCCTGGTTATGCAGGTCCGGCGGGACCGCATCCTCCCGGAAAGAGTGGGGGACCTGGCCCGCCGGGAGCGGAGGATTTACGGTGAAACGTCGTTGGAGTTTTGGAGGTGTTTACGATGACCACAGCCATTTGCCCGGGGAGTTTCGATCCCGTCACCAACGGGCATTTGGATATTATTGAACGGACAGCAGCCATCTTTGACAAGGTCATCGTTGCCGTGTTGGAAAACCCCAGCAAAGAACCGCTTTTTACCGCAGCCGAACGCCGCCGTCTCCTGCAGGAAGTCGTGGCGCACCTGCCCAATGTGGAAGTGGAATATTTCCAGGGCCTGCTGGTGGATTACGCCAAGAAGAAGGGCGCAAAGGTGATTGTCAAGGGGCTAAGGGCGATCTCCGATTTTGAGAGCGAGTTCCAGATGGCTTTGACCAATAAAAAGATGAGCCCGGAGATTGAAACGATGTTTATGATGACCGCCAATGAGTATTCCTTTTTAAGTTCCAGCATGGTCAAGGAACTGGTCTTTTTCGGCGGCAACCCGGAAGAGTTTGTCCCGCCCCTGGTCGCCGCGGCGCTGGAGGAAAAACTCAAGCACCGGAGGTCCGGTAAATGACGAGGATTCATTTTCTGCTTTTACTCGACCGCTTGGAGGAGATAATTACAAAAAGCCCCCGCTTTGCCGGGCGTTCCCTGGTGCTGAAAGATGAGTTTTTGGAATTGTTGGACAAGATCCGGCTGACCCTTCCCCCCGAGCTTAAGAAGGCCGATAAGATCATCGGCGAGCGGGAAGAATACATAAAAAAGGCCCGCGAGGAAGCGGAGAGAATAATTCGCGAGGCGACCCGCCGGGCCGAGCAACTCCTTTCAGAACACTACCTGATTAGGGAAGCGGAAGAAGAAGCCGAAAGAATAACGGCAAAAGCCAACGAATATGCCAGAGAGGTACAGGCAGAGTTAAACCAGTATGTCAACGGCGTTTTGAGCAAATTGGAGACCAACCTGATTCAAGTTCTACAGATTATCCGCCATGTCCGGAGAGAATTCAGCACAGAGGAAGAACACGGGGAAGAAGAATAAACGGGCACGGGTACTAATTTTCTGCGCAAAAGCAGGAGATTGGCGTTTCTCCGCGAAAACATTTGAAAGTGAAAGGACTCTTTCCGGTGGTTAAGAGGATAAGAAAGAAGATTTCCATTGCTGTTGACGGACCCGCCGGTTCTGGGAAAAGCACGGTCGCCCGGAGAATAGCGGCGGAGCTTGGCCTGTTATATATTGATACCGGCGCCATGTACCGGGCCATAACTTTAAAGGCCTTGCGCGCAGGGATCTCTTTGTATGACGAAGCGGCCCTGGGCCGCTTGGCGCGGGAGACCGGGCTGGAGTTTAAAGAGATGCCCGACGGCTCCCAGCATCTATTTATGGACGGGGAGGATGTCAACGAAGAGATCCGGTCCATGCCGGTGAATGACGGCGTATCCCTGGTCGCCGCGGTGAAAGAAGTACGCACGGCTTTAGTGGAAAAACAACAAGAACTCGGCGCCCGGGGCGGGGTGGTTATGGACGGGCGCGACATCGGCACGGTGGTCTTGCCGCAGGCGGAATGGAAGTTTTTCCTCACCGCCTCCCCGCAGGAAAGGGCCCGCCGGCGCTGGCGGGAATTGAAGGCAAAGGGTTTGAACGTCTCCCTGAAGGAGATCAAGGCCAACATTGCCAGGCGTGATGAGATCGACAGCAACAGGAAGGTCAACCCTTTACGCCCGGCGGCGGACGCGATTCATCTTGATACCACCAAGATGAGTATCGAGGAGGTAGTCGACTGGATAAAGGAAAAGGTTGGTGAAGGTAAAACCAATGTTCTATAAGTTCGCCAAAACACTCCTCACGGTCTTGCTGAAGGTCTTCTACCGGATGGAAGTCAAAGGCGGCGAACACCTGCCGCCGGAAGGTCCGGTTGTCTGCGTGGCAAACCATGCCAGCCTGATTGATCCGATTGTTGTCGGTTGCAGCTTGAAAAGGCAAGTCAGTTTCCTGGCAAAAGAAGAACTTTTCCGCATCCCGGTATTGAATTGGATTATTAGAGCACTCGGCGCTATTCCTGTAAAGAGGGGCAGGGGGGACCGGGGAGCTATCAGATCGGCGCTGGAGGTCCTGAAGAACCGGAAGGTCCTGGCGCTCTTCCCTGAAGGGACCCGGTACCGGGATAACACCATCCATCCCCTGCAACCGGGAGCCGCCTTGCTGGCCTTGGAAACCGGCGCTTCGATCCTCCCGGTGTTAATCGGTGGGACACACCGGATGGGGTTTTTCTCTTTTCCCAAGATTAAAGTGGTGATCGGGCAGCCTTTCTTCCTGAACGTCGGCGGGGAAAGAAAAGAACGGATTAGAGCAGGTACTCAAGAGATCTACTCGCGTCTGGTCGCCTTGTCCCGGGAAGACGAAGGGTTGCCCGCCGCCCGGCAGGGGAGCGCTTGATGGGGCGGAAGATTATCCTCGGCGAAAAAGCCGGTTGCTGTTTTGGCGTAAAAAGAGCGCTGGAAATAGCCGGCGCCACCAGGGGAAAATACCAGGGTCCCGTTTACACCCTCGGGCCCCTGATTCATAACCCTAAAGTTGTAAAAAGCATGGAGGAAGCGGGGATTGTTCCCTGCGAGGACCTGGAGGAGACGGAACCCGGGGGAGTCTTGCTCATCCGGTCGCACGGGGCAGGGCCGGAAGTTTTCACCGCCGCCCGGCGTCGCGGCTTGAAAGTGGTCGACGCCACCTGCCCTTATGTCCGCCAGGAGCAAAAACTCGCTTCCCAGCTTCACCAGGAAGGCTACAAAGTGGTGGTGGTGGGCGATCCCAACCACGCCGAGGTGCAGGCGGTGGCAGCCTCCGTGCCCGGAGGGGCGGAGATTATCGACCCGGAAGCCGTGAAAGACGGGAGGGCGGAAATTTCGCTCCCGGCACGGGTCGGGATGGTCTGCCAGACCACACAGACCCAGGAGAATCTGGCAAGAGTAATTTCTGCCATTTTACCGGGTATTAAAGAATTAAAGATCTTTAATACCATTTGCAGCGCTACGGCTGAACGCCAGCGGGAGGTTTACGACCTGGCCCGCCAGGCGGATATATTATTGGTAGTGGGGGGGAGGAATTCGGCGAATACTCGGAAACTGGCGGAGATTGGCTCTTCGCTGGTTTCGACTTATCATATTGAAGGAGTTGAAGATCTTAATCCCTGTTGGTTCCGGCAAAAAAGGGTTATTGGCGTGACGGCGGGGGCTTCAACTCCCAGGGAACAGATTGACGCGGTTTTGGGTTGGTTGGAAGAAAACTTGCAGGAGGAATGGGACATGAGTGAAAAGGATCACATGGTAAACAACGAAGAGAATCAGCCGGAGATGGAGACCCCAGTCACGGCAGAAACAACGCCGGCCGGAACAGGGGCGGAAGCGTGGGCTGAAACCCCGGCCGGGGCAACAGTGGAAACAGGAGCGGAAACACCAGCCGGAACAGGGGCTGGAGCCGGAACTGGAGAAGAAACAGCGGCTGAAACAGAAGCAGGAGCCGAAACACCAGCAGAAACAATGATGGAAGCAGAAACTGAAGCGGCAGATGAAACAGGAGCCGGAGAAGGAGAAATCCAACCCTTGGAAGAGCTGGAGGCGGAGATCCCCAGCTTCAAAGAGGGAGAGATCTTGCAAGGCCGGGTGGTTTTGGTCCAGGATGATGCGGCCTATGTCGACGTCGGCTGGAAGTCGGACCTTCCGGTACCGCTCAATGAATTGACCCGCGAAAAGGTCAGTTCCGCCCGTGAAGTAGTTAATGAAGGAGACACCATAAATGTTATGGTGATCGAGATAGAAGAGGATAAAATCGTCCTTTCCCGGCGGCGCGCGGAAGAAAAACTCGTTTGGGAACGGCTGCAAAACGCCTTCCGTGAAAAACAGACCGTCAAGGGGAAGGTCATCGCAGCCATAAAAGGCGGGCTCCAAGTTGACCTGGACGGGATACCGGCTTTTCTCCCCGCATCCCATGCGGATTTGGGTTATGTGCCGGATCTGGCGGTATTTGTCGGCCAGGAAATGGATTTGTACATTATCGAGTTCTCCGAGACACGCCGCAGGCTGGTTGTCTCCCGCAAGGAGGTTCTGGCCGAGGAAAGGGAGAAGGCGAAGAGGAAACTCTTTGCCGAGCTCCAAGTGGGCGATGTCCGGACCGGCAAGATTACCCGCCTGACCTCTTTTGGGGCTTTTGTCGAGTTGGAACCGGGGGTCGAGGGGCTCCTGCACATCTCAGAGATCGCCTGGGGACGCCTGGACCATCCTTCCGAACGCCTGCAGGAAGGTGAAGAGATCCAGGTAAAAGTCATCAAGGTCGAACCCGAAGCCGAAAAGATCTCCCTCAGCATTAAGCAGCTTTCGCCCCATCCCTGGGCAACGGTGGGAGAAAGGTACCGTGAAGGAGATATCGTCGAAGGCGAAGTGGTCCGCCTCACTTCCTTCGGGGCTTTTGTCCGCCTGGAAGAGGGGATCGACGGCCTGGTTCATATCTCCCAGTTGAGCCAGGAGCGGGTGGAAAAAGCGGAAGACGTGGTGAAAGTCGGCGACAAAGTGAAGGTAAAAGTCCTGCGGGTGGATCCCAAGGAGAGACGGATCGGGCTGAGCATTAAAGAAACGCAAAAACCGGAGAAGGTTGAAGAAGAGAAGACACCCGCCAGCGTTTACCTGGAAGGTGACGAGCCGCTCTCTTCCAACCTGGGGGCAATCCTCTCGGAAAAGCTGGCAGCCGGCAACGGGAGCATCAGCAGTTTAATGGGTGAAGCAGCAGAAGAAACAAAAGCAGAGCCGGAAGAGGCTAAAGACGAGGCAAAAGACGAAATAAAAGAAGAGGCGGCAGAAGGCGTAACAGAAGAAGCCCCGGGGGCAGATGAACCGGCAGAAGCTGCAGAAGAATAGATAGCAGGAGAAGAGATAAAAGAAGAATAAGGAAAAGAGGAAGCAGAGCCGGGCGCTGAGCCCGTGGAATAACTCGCACCGGCCCGGAAGGCGGGCGGCGATGAAGTAAAGGCATAAACCGTGCCAGACCGCAATGGCGGGAAGGCAAGGACGAGTTTCGAGGATCTGTATTGCGGGAGCATAAGCTCCCGTTTTTTTTTGCGCCGGCCCGGACCTGGGCTCTTTTGGTTCTGGGGCGGTTGTGTTTTTCCGCTGTAAAGAGCGGGAAGAGTCTTTTTTCGTGAACGGCTGCAGCTTTAATAAGCAGGGACCGTATTGGAAGAGGGCAGGAGTGAAATAATAACCCTGCAAGTTATGGTGGAGGAGTGCAAAACAATGAATTTGGGAGTGCTTTTATTACTCGGGGCCGGGATTCTGATCCTGCTGGGCTTGGCCCAGCAGGTGCTGGACCGCCTTTATCTCAACGACAAGCAGGCGTTGCTCTTTCTCGCCGCCATGGTGGTGGGGAGCTTTATTAATATCCCCCTCTACCGCGGAACCCCGCCGGTCTCCCTTAACCTCGGCGGGGCCGTTCTCCCAGTGGGCCTGGCGGTTTATGTCTTTTCCCGGGCCGGGAGCAGGAAAGAGGTGAACCGGGGGATTTTCGGGGTGGCCCTGACCGCCCTGGCCGTATATGCCGTTTCAAAGCTATATTTCTTCGACACCTATGCCGGCCGGGTTGAACCTCAGTATATCTGGGGTATTCTCGCCGGGACCGTGGCCTACCTGGTCGGCCGTTCCCGGCGGCTGGCTTTTATCGGGGCCACCCTCGGCATCCTGGTTGCCGACATCGCCCATGCGGTGGAAGCGGGGATCCGCGGGCTTTCCTCCCCGGCCCGGATTGGCGGGGCGGGAATCTTTGACACCCTGGTTCTGGCCGGGATCATCGGCGTTTTGCTGGCGGAGATTATCGGTGAAACCAGGGAGCGGATCCAGGGCGGGCCGGCGGAAGAACAGGCCCGCGGGGAAGGAGAGGGGTGAGAAAAATGAAGAAAAAAGGTATAACCCGGCTGCCGGCGGTTCTTCTCTTGCTGGCGGTTTTCACCTTTCCAGCGGCGGCGGAAAGGGAGAAGACCGATGGCACCTATTTCACCATTGTCGATGAAAACCACGAAGTGATCTGCAGGACCGCCCATTATATCACTGTTGGCGACGAGTACCTGACCGCAGAGAACAAATTATACCGGGTACGGAGCGTACACCAGGATATAGCCCATGCCCGGTTGGTGGAAACGCCCGGCAACGGCGGGCGCGCCTTCTTTCAAGAACTCCGCCGGGGGCTGCAGGCCCTTATCCCAAGGCGTGCCGAACCGGCCCAGGGTGGGGGGGAGAAGAGGCCAATCGCCATCTATCACACCCACTCCGGCGAGTCCTACCTCCCCAATGAAGGCACCCCTCATGTGGAGGCCGGCAACAGCGGCGTACAAAAGGTGGGCGATCGCCTTGCCCGCCGCTTGAAAGCAGAAAATATCCAGGTAATACATGACACTTCCAACCATGACCCGCAGGATGCCATGGCCTATGACCGCTCCCGCAGGACCGTGGCGGAGTTGCTCAAGAAACGCCCCATTGCCTTGATTGATGTGCACCGGGATGCGGTCCCTGCGGAGGAATATGAAACATGGGTGGAGGGCGAAAAAGCCGCCAGAATCCAGCTGGTGGTAGGGAGGCAAAACCCCAACCGCGAGGCCAACGAGGCGTTTGCACGCCAGGTCAAAGAGGCGGTGGACCGGGAATACCCCGGTTTGATCAAGGGGATCTTCTACGGCAACGGCAAGTACAACCAGGATATGGCCCCCCGCCTCCTCCTGATTGAAGCCGGCTCCCATACCAACGACCGGGAAGAAGCGGAAAAAGGGGTGGAGTTGTTTGCCGCCGCCGCCCACCGGGTCCTCTCCACCGGAGGGGTGAGCCGCCAGGAATCATCCGGCGCCTGGCGCGCCCTTCTATGGGTTGCCGGGCTGGTTGCCGCCGGGGTACTCATCTTTTTCCTCCTTAACCGGGACTGGGGAAGGCTGCGTGAAGATTAAGAGGATCATTTACCACTGGTCCGGCAGGGGGCCGGTTGCGCCCTTGGCCGCAGCCTTGCACTTGGGGTTGGTGGAACCGGTCCCGTCCGGGACCGCCGCCCGGAAGATCACCCGGAAGCTCGCAGGAGGTATCCCGTTTGGGCAAGGAGCAGGGAGGGAAAGGGGGACCCTGATCTTTCTCGGCACGGGTGAAAGCGGCGAAGAAGTTTACCTGCTGCCCAGGGGGAAAGAGGGGAAACTCCTCCTGACCCTTGTCCGGGAAACCGCCCGCCTGCTGGGGGAAGACCCGGAGACCTACTATTTCATCGACTGTGAGCTACGCACCGGCAGGCCGCCCCGCTCCCAAGAACTCTTCCGGAGGGTGGAGGAACTGGTCCTGGCGGTAAAAGGGGAATTGCTACGGGGGCTGTGAAGGTAATCTACCACTGTTACGGCCGGGCCCATTCGTCGGTGGTCGCCGCCCACCTGCACCTGGGAAGCCTGCCGATGGCGGGCCCGGTTAATATCAGGCAACTGCTTGGGCTGGCCGAGTTTGACCGGGCCGATCCCTCCCAGTGGGGAATCCCGCACTTCATGGGGAGGGATGAGCAGGGAAACGAGGTCTATATTCTCGGCCTGAACAGCCAGACTGCGGCCGGGCTCCGGGCCATCACCAGCCTGGCCTGGTATTTAGGGAAAAACGACGAGGTTTTCCTCTGCAACACCCTGCCGGCGGTGGGACTCCTCACCAGGCTGGGCGGTTTTACCTCCAAAAAGTTGGGTTTGACCACAATCGGGCGGCCGCTGGCGGCGCTCGGGATTATCTTATCCCTTAGGCGCCTGAGGCACTTGGTGGCCTGGACAAAACGGAATTTGCCCGTAAGCAAAACCGAGGAGGCAAAATGAAGGTCGGAATCCCCAGAGCACTTTTATATTATTGGTACGGCCCGGCCTGGAAGGCCTTTTTAAGTGCGGCCGGCCTGGAACCGGTGGTCTCGCCGCCGACCAACAAAGCGATTATGACCGCGGGGCTGAAGGCGGCTGTTGACGAGATCTGCCTGCCGGTCAAGGTCTTTATCGGCCACTGCCTCGAGCTGCAAAAAAACTGCGATGCCATTCTGGTGCCCCGTTTGACCAGTGTCGCCCGGAAGGAATACACCTGCCCGAAGTTCATGGGCCTCCCGGATATGGTCCGCCGTTTACTGCCGCGGACGCCGGTGCTCATCTGGGAAAGCGCCGGCAGTTTCCTTCCACAGCGCCTCTGGACGCCGCCGGGACCCGGGCTGCTTTCCGAGGAGGAGTCCCCGGACCCTGCCGGTCAAGCCGGGACCGCCGGCGGGATCACCAACGGGAACGCCCGGGAGATTATCCCCGGGATTACCCGCGGGCGCGGGAGGATGAAGAAAGCGCTGGCGGCAGCCGGGAAGGCCCATGCCATTTACACCGGGCTTTTGCGCCGGGGTTACCTGCCGGAGGAGGCAATGGCGATTGCCGACGGCCTGCGGGGCCGGCCCGCCGGCCTTCGGCAGAAAACCAAGTCGCCGGCGACCGGCCAAGATCTGCCGGATACAGGAGCCCGGGTTGGCGCGCACGGAGAGGCAAAACAGGATCTGATTGGCCTGTACGGGCAGGGAGTGAAACCGGACCGGGTTGGCGTGCAAAGACACGGAACTAAACCGGGCCGGGTCATCGGGTTGGTGGGGCACCCCTATTGCCTTTACGACTCCTTTGTCAACACCGGCATCCTCCGGTTCCTGCAGGAAGAGGGGTGCCGTCTCCTGACCCCGGAGATGCTGCCGGAAGAGAAGATCAACGCGGCCCTCAAAGGTTTGCCCAAGGCGATTTACTGGACCATGGGGCGGCTGGCCCTGGGGGCCTCCCGCCTTTTTCGCGCGTACGCGCGCGAGCAGGCCGGGGTTGACGGGCTCATCCATGTGGCGGCTTTTGCCTGCGGCCCGGAAGCGCTGATCGGCGAATTGATCAAAAGGGAATGCAGCCGGGAAATCCCCTATCTCCAGATTTACCTGGATGAGCATACGGGGGAAGCGGGCCTCCATACCAGGCTCGAGGCCTTCCTGGACTTGGCGGGAGGAAAGGAGCGGGCCGGATGCGTTTGACTTTTCCCCGGATGGGGCAGATCGATATCCCTGTCAAGACCCTCTTTACGGAGTTGGGGCACGAAGTGGTGGCGCCGCCTCCGGTGACAAAGCGCACTTTTGACCTGGGCGTCAAATATGCGCCGGAATTCGCCTGCCTGCCGTTTAAGATGACCCTGGCCAATTATATTGAGGCTATCGAGAAGGGGGCCGAAGCCGTTGTCACCTTTGGCGGCGCAGGACCATGCCGGTTCGGCTATTTTGCCCAGGTGCAAAGGAGGATCCTCCACGATCTGGGGTACGATTTTGAACTCTTCCTCCTGGACCCGCCCGGCGCCGAAACCCGGGAACTCCTCCGGGGTCTCCGGTTTCTCTTCAGGGAAAACCTGAAAGCGCCCGGCCGGATCTGGCAGGCTTTCCGCCTGGCCTGGGCGAAGGCGGTCTTTTTAGACCGGGCCAACCAACTTTACCGCCGCCTCCTCCCCCGTGTCGCCCAGAAAAAGGCGGCGGAGATGGAATACAGGAAATTCCTCCGGGTCATGGCGGCGGAAAGAGACCTAAGCCGCCTGGAACTGGTCTACACCGCGCTCGCCCATAACCTGGAGAACCTGGCCCGCCTGGAAACCGGGCGGGTGCTGCGGGTGAAGATCGTCGGTGAGATTTATATGATCCTTGAATCCGGGGTAAACTTTGATACTGAAAACATCCTGGGGCAGATGGGAGTGGAGGTAATAAGGTCCGTTTCCATGACCCACTGGGTGGAAGCGAACCTCTTGAAGGCCCTCTTCCCGGGGCACCGCCGCCGCACCGGGTTGTTGTCCACCCCCCACCTCACTTCTTTTGTCGGCGGCCACGGGCGGGAGACCATCGCCGAAACGGTGGATGCCGGCATAAACCGGGTGGACGGGGTGGTGCAGATCCTCCCCTTTACCTGCATGCCGGAGCTCGTGGCCCAGAGCATCCTCCCGGATTTGAGCCGGCGTTTTAACCTGCCCGTCCTCAGCCTGGTCCTGGATGAACACTCCGGTGCCGCCGGTGTAATGACCCGGTTGGAGGCGTTTGTGGATCTACTCCGGGAAAAAAGGGAAAAGGATATGGCAAAAGCGGGAGTGGGAGGAGAGGCAAGAAATCCAACGGGCAGCGGGTAAAAGAGGCAAGCAGCGGTTAAGGGGAAAGGAGTCTAGGAAAGGAGTCTTTAGATGGCCACAGGGTATTATCTAGGCGTCGACGTGGGGTCGGTCAGCACTAATCTGGTGGTTATTGATGAAAATGGTTATATCATGAAAAAAATCTACCTGCGGACAGAGGGAAAACCCATCCTTTCCGTACAGAAGGGCCTGGACCAACTGGGGCGCGACTTTAAAGACCACGAGATCCTGGGGGCGGGGGTCACCGGCTCCGGCCGGAAACTCATTGGCAAAGTAATCGGGGCCGATCTGGTTAAAAACGAGATTACCGCCCACGGGGTTGCGGCTTTGCATGTTCATCCCGGGGTCAAGACGGTATTCGAGATCGGGGGCCAAGACTCAAAGATCATAATCATCCGTGAGGGTACGGTCGTGGATTTTGCCATGAACACGGTTTGCGCGGCCGGCACCGGTTCCTTCCTGGACCAGCAGGCGAAAAGGCTGAACCTTTCCCTTGAGGAATTCGGCGAACTGGCCCTGCGCGCACAGGTGCCCGTGCGGATCGCCGGGCGCTGTTCGGTTTTTGCCGAATCGGACATGATCCATAAACAGCAGATGGGTTACAAATTGGAGGATATCGTCGCCGGCCTTTGCGAGGCCTTGATGAGGAATTACTTCAACAATGTGGGAAAGGGCAAGGAGATCCTGCCGCCGGTTTTGTTCCAGGGGGGCGTTGCCGCCAATAAAGGGATCAAGGCCGCCTTTGAGAAGGAGTTGGGGTACGAGATTACCATCCCCGAACACTACGAAGTAATGGGGGCGTGGGGCGCCGCGCTCCTGGCCCGGAAGGCCGGGAAAAAGAAGGGATTCCGCGGGTTTTCCTTGTCCGACCGGGAGATCCGGGTGGAGAGCTTTGAATGCCCCGACTGCCCCAACTGCTGCGAGATTGTTACTGTGGTCATTGACGGTGAAGCGATTCCCGGCTGGGGCGGGCGCTGCGGGAAATGGGAGAAAGGGGTTTCCCGCGCCACCGGATAAGGGTGTAACCAGGCCACCGGCTTGAGATGCAACCCGGCTTTGGCGAAAAAGGGGCTAAGACCAATGAAAAAACGCAGGAGCTTCCGGCAACTCAGGCAACCCAAACCGGTTGGAAAAGGAAAAACGGGGAAAGGGGCCGGGGTGGAGCAAGAACCGGCGGACGCCCGGGAAACCGCCGGGCTCTCCCCGGATCTCCAGGAAAACCTAGACTACCTTAAGGAAAAAATTGGCCACAGCGACGACGTGGTTTTCCGGGAATACACCCTGGAACTGCCGGAACCCGTTGCCATAATTGTCGTCTTTGTTGACGGGCTGGCCTCCAAAGAGATTATTAATGAATACATCCTCCAGTCGTTAACCTTTAAGGGAGAACTGAAGAGTGAATGGACCCAGGATAAGAAAAACCTGGTCCGGCACATCAGGGACAAGGTCCTCAATATCAACGAGGTAAGGGTCTTAGACAACCTGGAGGAACTAATCACCCTCGTACTTTCCGGTGAGACGGCGATTCTCTTTGCCGGGTACGATGAGGCCTTAATCTGTAATACCCGGGGCTGGCCTTACCGGAGTATTGACGAGCCCGAGACCGAAGCGGTAATCCGCGGGCCGCGGGTGGGGTTCACCGAAACCCTCCGTTTCAACACCGCCCAGATCCGGCGCTGGATCCGCGATCCGGACCTGCGGGTCAAAGTGACCAAGGTGGGCCGGCGCTCCAAAACCGATGTCGCCCTGGTTTACCTGGAATCCGTGGTCAACCCGGAGATTGTTGAGGAAGTCGAACGCCGGCTGGGGAAGATCGATATCGACGGGGTGATGGAAAGCTCGGTTCTCCAGGAGATGATTGAAGACAGGAAGCTATCTCTCTTCCCCACGATCCAGAGTACGGAAAGGGCGGACCGGGTTGTGGCCGCTGTTTTAGAGGGAAAGGTGGGGATTATCACCGACAATACCCCATTTGCCCTGATTGTCCCGGTGAGTTTCTGGGAGTTTTACTACGCGGCGGAAGACTATTACCACCGGTGGCCCATGGCCTTTCTCCTCCGGATTGTCCGGTTTTTATCCTTTTTTTTCTCGCTTTACCTGCCCTCCCTCTACGTGGCCTTATCCTTTTACAACCCGGAGCTGATCCCTTTCCCCTTAGCGGTCCAGCTCGCCGGGAGCAGGGAAGGAGTGCCGTTCCCCCTTTTCCTGGAGGTCCTCCTGATGGAACTGGCCATCGAGATCATCCGGGAGGCCTCGGCCCGGCTTCCCGGCCCCCTCGGGCAGACCATCGGTATTGTCGGCGGTTTTATCCTGGGCGACGCGGCTGTCCGCGCCGGCTTGATCTCGCCCCTGACCACGGTGGTGGTGGCCCTGACGGCCATCTGCTCCTTTACCTCGCCCAATTTCGGGGTGGCCATTTCCATCCGGATCCTCCGTTTCCCCCTGGTGATTGTGGCTCTGGTGGGGGGCCTTTATGGCCTCGCCCTGGCCACATTTGTCCTGCTTATCTATACGGCCGGGATCCGTTCTTTCGGGGTCCCATTTTTGGTGCCATTTGTCCCTCTGCAGCCGGAAGACCTCAAGGACAGCCTGGGGCGGGCCCCATTCTGGGCGATGCTGAACCGGCCGCGTAGTTACAAAACGCTGGATGTGAAAAGGCAAAGGGCCAAAGCCCGGAACTGGTGGGAGCGGCTCTTTTCTCCCCCATAGGGAAGGGAAGACAGGGGACGGTTCCGTGTCTCAAGGGTGGAAGACAGGGGACCGTCCCGCGTCCTGCCGCGGAAGAAAGGGAAGCGTCCGTGTCTGCAGGGTGGAATACAGGGAACCGACCCGTGTCTGCACTGTGTCCCGCCCCGTGTCCTGCGCGAGAGGGTGGAAGACAAGGAACCGTCCCCTGTCCTACCCCTGTGTCCCGTCCCGTGTCCTGCGTGAGAGGTTGGAAGACAGGGAACCGTCCCCTGTCCTGTTAACGAGGGAAGAAGAGAATGGGTAAAACAACGATGTTTTTGAGTTCCAGGCAGATCATCCTGCTCATCCTGGGGTTGAGCATTAGCGGCGGGATTCTCCTTTTCCCGGGAAGGATCGCGCGGGTCTTCGGCACCGGCGGGTGGGTTCTGGTGCCCGCTGCCGGTCTTCTCTTTATCTTCGCCGCCTGGATCACCGCGCGCCTGGGGCAGCTCTTTCCCGGCGAAACGGTGGTGGAGTTTAGCCGGCGGCTCCTGGGCCGGCCCCTTGGTTTCCTCGTCAGCCTGGTGGTTGTCCTTTTTTTCCTCCTCTATATCCCGGTGGAGATCCGGATCCTCCAGGAACTGGTGAACATCTCGATCCTGCGCCAGGCGCCTTCCTGGTTTGTCAGCGCCACTTTTCTTCTGGTCCTGGCCTATGCCACCGCCGCCGAATTTGAAACCTTGGCCATGGTGAATGAGATCCTGATTGAGATCACCATCTTTGTCGGCCTGCTGGTGGCGCTATTGGGGTGGCGGTTTTTTGACCCCTCCCATTTGCTGCCGGTATTCAGCGCCGAAGAGCTTAACCTCGCCATGTTCTGGGAGGAGGCGGGGATGATTTTGAATTTTATCGGCTACCCGCTGCTCTTATTGATTTTCCCGTTCGTCCGCCGTCCCAAGGAACTCCCGCGGGCGGCTGTTTTCGCCGTTACCCTGGTGGTTTTGATTAACGTCTTTTTTATTGTCACCACCTTTGGTGTTTTCGGCCGGAACGAGGTGGCCGAGCAGGCCTGGCCTGGGCTGGAACTGGCCAAGGCGGTCAATTTTGAAGTGGTGATCCTGGAGCGCCTGGATATGATCCTCATCGTTTCCTGGCTCGGCGCCATCTTTACCACCTGTTTCCTGGCGTACCATTTCGCCGTTGCCGGTTTGAGCAGGCTCTTTAACCTGCGGAGCCATTCCCCGCTTGCTTGGGGGCTGGCGCCGGTGATTTACTACTTGAGTACGATCCTTACCAACTACTTCGCCTGGAACCAGTGGCTTTCGTACCTTTCCGCGCTGGCCGTTATTGTCGGGGTGGTCATCCCCCTTTTTCTGCTGTTTGTCGCCGGGTTAAGCCGGTGGCTGCTGGGATCTTCCGGGTAACCCCGGGGAGGGAGAAAAATGAGGAGAAAACGCTGGTATTTCTTTTTCCCCCTTTTTCTCCTGGCGGTCATGGCCGCCGGGTGCTGGGAGGGACGGGAAATCAATGAGCGGGCCTTTGTCTTCGCCGTTGCTTTTGACCTCCCGGAAAACGATGGCTGGGAAGAGGGGACTGGGGCTGCAAAAGAGGAAGGGGCCGGGCTTGAAAAAGAGGAAGGCGGGCTTGCAAACGGGGGGAACGGGGAGGAACAGGCGCTCAAATTCACCATGAGCATTCAGGTCCCAGACCCTTCGCGGATGGCCGGCAGCCAAGAACAAGGCCAGGGCGGGGACTCCGGGAAGCCCTTCATCGTCCTGGGCACGACCGCCCGTACCGTCCTCATCGGTTTACAGCAATTACAGAGGGAAATGGATCGTACGCTTTTCCTTGGGCATACCCGCCTGATCTTGATCGGGGAAGAGGTGGCCCGGGAGTACGGGGTGGACCGGATTTTGGATTATTTCATCCGGAATTTCCAGATCCAGCGGGTCGCCCGGGTGGCGATCGTGGAAGGGAAGGCCCGGGAGATCCTGGAACAGATGCCGCCGATTGGCCAGGAACCCACGACTTTTCTCCTGAACCTGCTCTCTGGTACCGGCCGTACCAGCCAGGTCTATGTCTCGGATTTGGGTAAATACATGGTGGAAAACGCCGCCATCGGCCTGGAGCCGGTTCTCCCCCGGGTCAGGAAGAGCGACGATGCCATTTTAACGGGCGGCGCCGCCGCCCTGCGCCATGACCGGCTGACCGGCTGGCTGACCCCCTTTGAGACCAGGGGCCTAAATATCTTAAGAAACGAGTTCGTGGGTTCCGATTATGAGGTGGAGTGTCCTTTCCACCCGGGGGACAAGATCAACGTGGCGGTGGTGAAGACCAACGCCCAACACCGCCTGGTGTGGGAGGGCAAAACCCTCACCCTTAAAATCCTGGTCCGCGGGGTTTTTGAAACCACCGAGTTCACCGGGGAACATGGGCCCCAGGAGGAATTGAGCGAGGAGCTCACCCAGCGGGTGGCTGCAATGATCCTTAATGAAACCACTTCCGCCCTGGAGAAAGCACGGGAACTAAAGACGGATATTATTGGTATTGGGAAGAAAATCCGGGCCGAGCAGCACAAGATCTGGCAAGAGATGGATTGGGAAGAGGAGTTCCCCGCCTTTCCTGTGGAGATCGAAGTAAAAATGGAGTGGGCCCAAACCATAAGACGCCTGGGATGACACTGGGAAAGAGGGGGGGAACGGAAGTGGCGGCGCTTTGGCCCTTGGCGGCCCTGGGGGGAATAGTCCTCCTTTTTCTCCTGCTCCCTCCAGCCAGGATCCGGAGCCTCCTGTTCTTTGGTTATGCCGGGGGTTTTCTCCTGGCCATGGTCGAAAATTACACCCTTGTACACCTCCTTAAGCTCTGGGAGTTTCACCACCTTTTCCTGGCTGTCGGCGGGGTTCCCGTGGCGCTCTTGGTGCTCTGGTGGGTGATTACCATTTTTTTCGGTCATTTTCTCCTGCGCGTGCGTACGCGCGAAACTCGCTTGAACCGGTTCCTCCTCATTACCATCTTTGCCGCGGCCGCCGCGGTTTTATCACAGGTCCTGATCTGGACCGGGTACCAGACGGTAAGGGCGGGCTGGACCGCGGTCCACACTTTTTTCCAAGGGCTTCTCTCCCACGCTGTGCTCTACGGCGTTTTCCCGGCCATGGTCCCGCCGGAAACCGCGGGGGCGCAAACACGAGCCCGCTGACCGGACCACGAGTGTGTACGCGCCACTCCTAAACATGCATGGGCCCGTTGAATGCATCGCTTAATTAACCAGGCCCGTCCCCCTTAATGGGAGACGGGCCTGTTGACCGAGGATTTTCCCACTAACCGGCCCGTTCCCACTTACCGGGTACGGGCCCGTTCATCATACCTCACCTGATCCCCAATTTTTCCTGGAAGAAGCGGAGCTTCGCTTCGGCAACGGCAGCGGCTTTCTCCGACCCGGCCTCGAGGATCTCTTCGATGACCCCGGGGGCGCTGAGCTCTTTCACCTTCTCCTGGATCGGCCGGAGGGTCTCGGCGACCAGTTCTCCCAGGTCCTGCTTGAACTTGCCGTAACCGGTCCCGGCGTAACGGTCGGCGATGGCCTCCAGGGATTCGCCGGAACAGAGGGAGTAGATCACCATCAGGTTGGAGACCCCCGGCTTTTTCTCCTCGTCGTAACGGATCTCGCTCTCCGAGTCGGTGACGGCGCTCTTGAACTTCTTGATGATCACCTCCGGCGGGTCGAGGAGGGCGATATAACTCTTGGGGTTTTCATCGGATTTTGACATTTTTTTCGCCGGGTCGAGGAGGCTCATGATCCGGCCGCCGGCCGACCGCGGCGGGGTGTACGGCTCGGGGACGGTAAAGACCTCCTCGCCAAAGCGGTTGTTGATCCGGATGGCGATATCCCGCGTTAGTTCCAGGTGTTGTTTCTGGTCTTCACCCACCGGGACCAGATCCGCATCGTAGAGCAGGATATCCGCAGCCATCAACACCGGGTAGGTAAAAAGCCCGGCGGAGACATTTTCCTGCCTGGCTGATTTATCCTTGAACTGGGTCATCCGCCGCAACTCGCCGAAATAGGTCTGGCATTCCAGGAGCCAGCTCATTTCGGCGTGGGCGGAGACATGCGACTGGACAAAGATCGTGGAGACCTTGGGGTCAAGGCCGCAGGCCACGAAGAGGCGGGCGGTGTTTTTTATATTCTCCCGCAGCGTCACCGGGTCCTGGGGGACGGTCAGCGCGTGCAGATCAACCACACAAAAGAAACAGTCGGTTTCATGTTGCAGGTTGACGAAGTTTTTGATGGCGCCGAGGTAATTGCCGAGCGTCAGCGCGCCGCTGGGCTGGACGCCGGAAAAAACACGTTTTTGCATCTTTCTTCCTCCTTATTGATAGTTCGTGCCGGTTTTATTAATGGGTTGCGTCGCTTATTAATGGGTTACGCCGGTTTTATTAACAGGCCGTTCCCGGGTAAAACAAAACCCCGTCCGTATTTGGGACGAGGTTTAAAGCTCGCGGTGCCACCCAATTTGATCCGGGCGCGCCCATCCTGGGATGGGGGTATCCACGCACCCGTGATCCCCTTGGCTCCGGATAACGGTGGAGAACCGTCCCGCCCGCCTCTGGGCGCACCCCTTTACGGACGCCACGGGTGACCATGGACGGCCACGGGCGGCTTTTAGGGGCAAACCCGCCTCTGCGGGCGCGCCCGCCTACACGGGCGAAGAAGCTCGCGGGCCCATTCCACTTGCCCGGAGGACCGGTTTTCACCAACCACCGGCTCTCTGGCCTCCAGAATGCATTCCTGCACAAGTGTACTCTTCCCGCTCATCGCTGTTTTTATGATTTGTTCCCACGTTTTCAAGGTGTTGCCCAGTTTTCGTTTTCACGGCGGCAACAAATCAATATCTATTATAAAAACCGGGGACAGCTTTGTCAATAAAGTTTTACCGGCGGGCGCCGTTGCCATGCCGGGAATTATGATATAATTAATTTAAATCATGTCATGGGTAGAAAGATCCGGCGGGTCCGCAACGCAAGCCAACGGAGGTATGGAATAATGGCGGGAAAGAGCCGGGATTTTGTCCATCTTCATGTCCACTCCCAGTATTCCCTCTTGGACGGGGCCGCCTCCATTGACGAACTGGTGAAGGCGGCTGCAGCCAACGGCCAGCCGGCCTTGGCCTTGACCGACCACGGGGCGATGTACGGGACCTTAAAATTCTACCAGGCCGCCAAGGCGGCGGGGATCAAGCCCATCCTGGGCTGCGAGGTTTATGTGGCCAGGAGGACGCGGCATGACCGCACGCCCAAGGTTGACGAAAGCCCGTACCACCTGGTGCTGCTGGCGGAGAATGAAGAGGGTTACAAAAACCTCTTGAAACTCTCCTCCATCAGCCATGTGGAAGGGTTTTATTACCGCCCGCGGGTGGACCGGGAGGTACTGGCCGCTTATTCCAAGGGGCTGATCGCCCTCTCGGCCTGTTTGAGCGGGGAAGTCCCCGGGCACTTCTTGGCGGAAAACCCCGGGGCGGCGCGGGAGGCCGCCGCCTGGTACCGGGAGGTCTTTGGCCCGGACCGGTTCTTCCTGGAACTGCAGGACCAAGGGTTGGAGGGACAGAAGAAACTCAACCGCGAACTGGTGCGCCTCGCCAAGGAACTGGGGGTGGGGGTGGTCGCCACCAACGACCTCCACTATTTGCGGAGGGAAGACGCGAGGATCCACGATGTCCTGCTCTGCATCCAAACGGGGAAGACCATCAACGACCAGGACCGGATGCGCTTCCCGACCGACCTCTTTTATTACCGGACCCCCCAGGAGATGGCGCTGGTCTTTGCGGAGGTCCCGGAGGCTCTAACCAATACCTGCCGGATTGCCGAACGTTGCGACGTCCAACTGGAACTGGGGAAATACCACCTGCCGGCTTTCCCGGTTCCCGAGGGCTTTGACGCCGCCTCCTACCTTGAACACCTTTGCCGGGAAGGACTGGCCCGGCGTTACCCGGAGGTCACCCCGGAGATCGAGGAGCGGTTGGCTTATGAACTCTCGGTCATTGAAAAGATGGGCTTTGTCACTTACTTCCTGATTGTCTGGGATTTTGTCAACCAGGCCAAGAAACGCGGGATTATGGTGGGCCCCGGGCGCGGGTCGGCCGCCGGCAGCCTGGTCGGGTATTTGCTCGGCATCACCGACCTTGATCCCCTGAAATACCAGTTGCTCTTTGAACGCTTCTTAAACCCGGAACGGGTCTCCATGCCCGATTTTGATATTGATTTCTGTTATGAACGGCGGGGGGAGGTCATTGAATACGTAAAGGAGAAATACGGCGCCGACCACGTGGCCCAGATTATCACCTTCGGGACCATGGCCGCCCGGGCGGCGGTCCGCGACGTCGGGCGGGCGCTGGGCTTCCCCTACGGCGAGGTGGACCGGATCGCCAAATTAATCCCGGCCGGGCCCGGGATCACCCTGGAGGAGGCGGTCAAACTCTCCCCGGACCTGCAGCGCCTGGCGGGGGAAGACCCGAAAGTCGCCAGCCTGCTGAAGATCGCCCAGGCGGTGGAGGGCTTCCCGCGCCACGCCTCGATCCACGCGGCCGGGGTTGTCATCTCCGCCCAGCCGTTAACCGAATACGTCCCCCTGGCCAGAGCGGCGGAAGGGGAGATCACAACCCAGTTTCCCATGGAAGACCTGGAAGCCATCGGCCTTTTGAAAATGGACTTTTTGGGCTTGCGCACCCTGACCGTGCTCCGGGATACCATCGAATTGGTGAAAAGACGGACCGGGAAGGAGATCAGCCTCCAGGAGATCCCCTACCAGGACGCCAAGACCCTGGAGTTACTCCGCTCCGGGCAGACCCTGGGCATCTTCCAGTTGGAAAGCAGCGGCATGCGGAAGCTCCTGGTGCAACTGGCCCCGGAATCCTTTGAAGACCTGATCCCCCTGGTCGCCCTCTACCGTCCCGGCCCGCTGGGCAGCGGGATGACCGAGGACTTCATCCAGCGGCGGCACGGAGAAAAGGAGGTTACCTATCTCCACCCGCGGCTCGAGGAGGTTTTAAAACCCACCTACGGGATTATCCTCTACCAGGAGCAAGTGATGCAGATCTGCAGCCGTTTGGGGGGCTTTAGCCTTGGCGAGGCCGACCTGGTCCGCCGGGCGATGGGCAAGAAGAAACCGGAGGTCCTGGCGGCCATGCGCCAGAAATTCCTGGCCGGCGCGGAAGCCCAGGGGATTGAAGTGCAAGTGGCGGAGAAGATCTTTGACCTGATGGAGTATTTCGCCGGTTACGGGTTTAACAAGTCCCACTCGGCCGCCTACGCCTTGGTCGCCTACTGGACCGCCTATTTCAAAGCCAATTATCCCCAGGCCTTCATGGCCGCTCTTTTGACCAGTGTCATCGGGAACAGCGACAAGGTCGGCCTTTATATCGAAGAATGCAAGCGGATGGGGATCCCGGTCTACCCGCCGGATGTGAACAAGAGCCAGATCAAGTTTACGGAGGAGGGGGAGGGAATCCGCTTCGGGCTCCTGGCCGTGAAAAACCTGGGCGAGGGGGCAATCGCCGCTATTTTGCAGGAACGGGAAAAAGCTCCCTTTACCTCGCTCTCCGATTTTTGCCGCCGTCTCGACCCGGGGGTAATAAACAAACGGGCGGTGGAGAGCCTGATCAAGGCCGGGGCCTTTGCCTCCACCGGCCAGACCCGTCGCGCGATGATCGAGAGTTTGCCCACGGTCTTTGAGAACTCGCAACGCCTGGCTGCCGCCCGCCGGGAAGGCCAGCTATCCTTCTTCGACCTGGAGGGGGATTTTATCGTCCCGGAGACCGAAGACCGCCGCCCGGTGGAGGAATACCCGCCCGCCACCTTACTGGCGATGGAAAAGGAATACCTCGGCGTCTACCTGACCGGGAACCCCCTTGACCCCTGGAAGGAGAAGTTCAAAAAGAACGGGATCCCGTCGATAATGGAGATTATTGAAGACGACCGGGAACGCCAGGTGGTGGCCGGGGGCGTGGTCAGCGCCTGGAAACGCATGGTGACCAAGGCCGGTAAATTAATGGCCACTTTCCGCCTGGAAGACATGACCGGCTCCCTGGAGGTCCTGGTCTTCCCCAAATTATACGAGGAGGTTCACGAAACGGCCGGCAACGACCGGGTGGTGGTGGTGAAGGGGCGCCTCGACACCGCCGAGGAAGAGAAGAAGCTTCTTGCCTCGCAGATCCGGTGGTTGTCCTAGCAGGCTGTATGGACGGTAGAGAGACTGTATGAACGGTAGAAAGGCTGTATAGACGGTAGAGAGACTGTATAGACAGTAAAGAGACTCTATGGATGGGTAGAGGCGGCGACAGTCCAGTACTGCCGGCTTATGCCCCGGCTGCCGCGTAACCCCGGGTAGGCCGGGACTGTCTTTCTAATATTTGCTGTGCTGGAGGAGAAAGAATGATAAAAGCATTCATCTTTGATATGGACGGTGTCATTGTCGACAGCGAGCCGTTGCATTTTGAAGTAAACAGGAGGATCATGCGGGACTTCGGCTTGGAATTTTCGGATGAGTTCTTCCATGCTTATGTCGGGATCACCAATGAGCAGATGTGGGCGGATTTGATTGAACGGTACAGCCTCAACACAACCATTGAAGAATTGCAGAAAAAGGACTTCCTCCTGAAAAAGGAGGTCTTCCGTGACCTGCAGCCGATCAAGGGGATCCCGGAACTCCTCGCCAACCTGAAAAAGGACGGGATCGCCATCGGGCTGGCCTCATCGTCGGAAAAGGCGTTTATCGAGATGGTCCTGGAGGAACTGGGGATTCGCGGGTATTTCCAGGCGGTTGTCAGCGGCGAGGAGGTTGAAAGGAGCAAACCGGAGCCGGAGATCTTCCTCCGCGCGGCGGAGCTCCTCAACGTCGACCCCGCCGACTGCCTGGTCCTGGAAGACTCCAGGCACGGGGTGGAGGCGGCGAAACGCGCCGGCATGAAATGCATTGGTTATCAAAACCCCAACTCCGGCCCGCAGGACCTTTCACGTGCCGATAAAATCGTTCATACCCTGGAGAATTTGGACTACCGGGATTTTTAGGAGAACGCCCGCACGTACGAGTGCGGGCGTTAATGTTTTACGGGTTGAAAAAAATGGATACAAGTATTATACTAGAAAAAATGATATATATTACAATGAATGGGGTAATAAGGAATTAAGAACCCCAAAAACGCTTGGGTATGTCAGAAGGAGTGTGACCAATCAATATGAAGAGATTATTATGGGCCTTATTTACTGTTGTTTTCTTCAGCCAGTTCCTTTGTGCCGCTGAAAATACATATGTATATAAAGAAACAACTGGAAAGACAAGTATTATTAGCGAGTGGAGAGTCGTATCCCAGGATGGGGGGTTTTTAGCCACTGCCGAAAGCCCCAATGAATATCATAGGGTTTTGTGCAATCAAGGTTTTGCCACTATTAGTTGGGAGTATATAAATACAGAGGCAAAAACGGAAATATTAGCAAAAAGAGAGGGAAACCGTATTCTGGTTAACGGGAAGCTTAAGGATAAGCAGGTTGGCGAAGTATATGAGATTGATGATCTTCCCTGGTTTGAGCTTGTCGAAGTATCTTTATCCCGGTTTGTTCAAACAGAGGAAGAAAAGGTCGAGTTTTGGATCCTCCGGCCTACTGATTTAAAACTCTTTAAGATGGTTGCAATTAAAGAAAAAACAGAGATAATAAAGGAAAATGGTAAAGACGTTGAGGCGGTTCAAATAAAGGTAACAGTGCCTGGCCTTGCCTCGCTGTTTTGGAGCGTCAAATACTGGTTTAGAAAATCCGATGGGGTATATATCAGATATGAAGGGATAAGAGGCGGTCCCGGTACGCCAAAAACCATTGTCGAGCTTATCAAATAAAACTTGAACGGGGGAAGAATAAAAGGTAGTGATAAAATACCATTACTCGGCAATCCATATAGTAGTTCCTTTTTCGCATGTTTCAAATTTATGCTCGTATATCATTGTCTTGCCTTTTAAGGTTATACGCTCAATATCACCTACCTTTTCAATTTCATCAGGAAAATCCGGAGAATTAAGCCAACGGAGCTCTGTAACATGAATAATAACGACTCCTTCTTCAGCATCAACCTCAACAACGTCAAACTTCTGTAGCAACGCTATTCCGCCTCCGTAAGGCCCGGTCTTAATAAAATTATCTTCAAAGTTCATCCACCATTTCGGCTCTTTCTCCGATAACCACGTGTTATTAAATAACACGCTAAGAGGATCCTCTATTTCTTGGGTCATTTCCTGTGGGGAGGAAGGGACTTCCATTTCCTCAATTATCTCCTGTGGGGCCGGGGGCTCATCCATCTCCCTGATCGCTTCTTCTGAAAAATCCTTTTTAAAGACTAAATTTACGGCAATAAAAAGGGAGAATAAAACTACGCTAATGAGAAGGGCAAACATAAGTTTTTTCTGGAGTTTCATTTGTTTTCCCCCTGACTATATGGAATTTCCCAATCAATTTACGCCTTTCTGCGCACCGGCTCCCCAAGTCCCAAAGCCTTTATGGGTTGGCGTTTTGCGTTGATATAAAAATGGCGAGTGTTGAGAGGCGGTTTTATCGACAAAACCGGAAAAGCCCTTACCAAAATTGAATTTGATGAAGCTGATTATTTCAGCTGCGGAATGGCCAGGGTCAAGCTGAACGGTAAGTACGGGTTCATTAACAGCACCGGGAAAATGGTGATTGCACCCCAGTTTGACTTTGCGACCAGCTTTGTCCGGAAAGACCTCGCGAAAGTCTGGAAAGATGGGAAGGTCTATTTTATCGATGAAACGGGAAAACCGGTTTCTTCCCCGTTTAAGGAGGCCGAATTAACGCCGGCGCTGCCGGGAAAGAACTACAAAACTGCCAAGCCAGGAGCAGAGTAAAAGTAATAGTATTAACCAGTCTTTTTTCATTGTTTTTCCTCAATAATACTCCAACAACTTCTTGTCAATCTCATCTATATAACCCATATCTTCTGCGCGCGTGCGCGACGGATCCCACAAGATGATCTTTTTTATCTCGTCAGTTTCGGCGAATCCATTAAGATCAAGACCTTTAATTTCTGCCGCATATAAGGCGCCGTATTCAATCCTCTGGTCCGGCTGGAGTGAGAACTTCATAATCCCTATAAATTCTAAATCGTCTACCTTGAGATTTGTCTCTTCATAAACCTCCCGGATCGCGCATTCCCGCGGTGTTTCCTGCCCCTCAATTCCGCCTCCGGGAACCTCCCATAGTTTTTTCCACTTGTCAAATACCAATAAATACTTCCCATCACATTTTACTATTACTAACGAATGGGTTAGAGGCTGATATTTTTCATTATTAAGAATATTGGCCTCCTCATCTTTGATTAAATCAAGGAGTATATCGCCCTTTTTGTTTTTTACGATCGCCATCTCAATTCCCCCCGGTTTAAATTTGGACTGCGACTTTTATATCCAACAAACCGATGCGGTGGCGTTCTAGTCCCCACCAGCGGAAAACCGTTTTCCTTGCTCACTTTTTCTTAGCTACGAGAAGAATTCTTGGTGAGTCCTCGCTAAATACTTGACCATCCCAATCCCCATAAGCTTTTACATTGGCAAACCCGAGTGCTCGACTCACTACTTAATCAAAAAGCAAGTGACCTAATTAGATAAAGAAATGCGGCCACGATAGCAAACGAGGCAAACAGGCACCAGAAAGACTTACCTAAAGAAATTTTATGTACCTCGCTTAAGCCATTGACCCCAATGAACAAACTCCAGAGGATCATGAGGCTTGTTATGCCCCGGTATACAAAAATATAGCCTTTACCGGCTATCCCGGGGAATAACCTTATTGCTATTGTAGCGACAATATAGAATAATTCCAGGAATAGCAGGGGGAGAATAGACCAAACAATAACGGCAACAACGTCTTCATATATTCCTTCGCCACCAATTTTCTGCCCGACAAAGGTTAACAAGAGACCCCAGAGGTAAAGACCGATTAAAATACTTATTGCACCAAAAATAATGTTTAAAGAAAACGATGAAATAAAATTAAAGAAATTGCTGAAGTCGCTTAAACTTACTCTTATTGCCGGCAATACCACCAACGTGCTGGTGAGAAAATTCACCATGTATGAAGAGTTTCTTTGCACGATTTCCGCAATTGTTCTTCTTGGTTTGAACCATATTGAAATTAAAGGACTTAAATTAGTTTTATTCATAATTTGCTCCCATCCCAAAAATACTATTTATAGTATTTTTGTAATATTCTTCATGGGCCTTGTTTATCCTCCTTAAACATAAGCCGGTTTTCCTGGCGGGATATCATAAGGGAGTGCCATCGGCGGCACTCCCTAAATCATTTATAAGCGACAAAGAACAACCTTCTGAACGGGAATAATACCTTTCCGTCCTCTTGTACTTTGTAACCCTCCCGTATTTTTGCCAATACGCTTTGGAGAAATCGCTGCTTTTCTTCACCGGTCAGTTTTTCAAGGTAGGGCCTCATTCCGGTGGAAGAGTACCATTCGATTATTGCCTCATGGCCGGGTAAGACGTGATGATAATGGGTTTCCCATAAATCAACGCATCTGGCTAGCGAGCAAAGCGCATCGTAATAAAAGGTCAGTTCATGATATTCCAGGCCGTCATCGATGCCGGCAAAATAATCAGACCATCTACCTTTAGCCGTTTCTTGCACCGCCAGATGGACAGGCATGTATGTAACATTCGGTATTTGCACGGCCAAAACGCCGTTGTCGTTAAGGATGCCAAAGAACCTCTTTAGCAATTCCTTATGGTTGGGCATCCACTGGATGGCAGCGTTGGAGAAGACGAGATCGAATTTGCCCAAAGGACTCAAGTCGTTATTTGCATCATAGACTCTCCATTCCAGCTGGGGATAATCACGTTTGGCCCTGTCGATCATCTCCGTGGAAGAGTCAATACCAAGGATAAAAGCATCGGGCCACCTTTTTTTCAATTGGATTGTGCTGTTCCCGGGTCCGCAGCCGATATCGATTATTCTTGCTGGATTCTCCTTTTCTATGCGAAAAATCAAATCCTTAACCGGTTGGGTTCTTTCCTTTTCAAATTTTAGATATAAATCCGGATTCCATCCTGACACCGATTATGCCTCCCTGAGTAAACCGATTTTAGTTTGATTTGTTTTTGTAAGAATGGGGCTGCCGCGGGGTGTTGCTTGCCGCTCCTACTTTTTCTTGGCGATCCAGATCATTTCCGGGCTTTCATAGGAGTATGGCGACTTGTCAAAATCCCCGATAGATTAACGGCCACAAAGGGTTCTCGTAGTTTTTACTGCGAAGTACCTCCCTTTCCCAGTCTTCCGACTTCTTCAGCTATGATCGACTTGTCAAGCCTCTTTACCAGTAAAGCCGGTTCGTTAATCAAACCGCCGGGGGTTAATTCCCGGTATTCCCATTCCGGTGTCTCGTTTAAAAAGCCCAACGCTTTTTCAGTAATATGGGGGAGAAATGGATAACAAACACTGGACAAGTTGATAATCGCATCCAGGCAGACCTTCAATGTTGTCGCTGCCAAATCCCGGTCCGTTTTAATCGTTGACCACGGCGCCTTAGTATCAATATATTTGTTGGTAGCGCGGATGACTTCAAAAACCTCTTTTAAGGCTTCCTTTAATTCGCCTTTTTCTATCAGTTCGCCAGTGCTGTCGTACAGAGATTTACATCTCTCTAGAATAGCGGCATCTTCTTGGTCATGAACACCGGCTTCAGGAATGCGGCCTCCGAAGTTCTTTCTCACCTGGGTCAGGGTCCGGTTAACGAGGTTTCCATAAGCCCCCAGCAATTCACCGTTGTTTCTTTCTAGAAATTCACTCCATGAAAAATCGCTGTCCCTTGTTTCCGGCCCGTTGATGATGAGGAAATACCGCAACGGGTCCGGGTCATATCTGGATAGATAATCATTAACCCATATCGCCCAATTCCTGCTTGTCGAGATCTTTTTCCCTTCAATAGTCAAGTACTCACTGGAGATGATATATGCTGGCAGCGAGTGGATGTCCAACCCCATTAATAGGGCAGGTAAAATAATAGTATGGAACGGGATGTTGTCTTTACCGTGGACATAATAGGAGATTGCCTCCTTGCTCCAAAACTCTTCCCAGGTAAATTGGGGATTGTCTTGTAGCAATTTCATGGTTGCTGTAATATAACCTAAAACAGCTTCAAACCAGACATAGATTTTCTTCCCTGCAAAACCTTCCAGGGGGACATCGATTCCCCAATCCAAATCTCTGGTAACGGCCCGGTCGATAACTCCTTCAGTTAAGTATCTTTTAGCCAGCCCAACCGCATTCTTGCGCCACCTGGACTCGTTAACCTGGACCAGCCTTTCCAATTCCTTTTGAAACTTGGATAAAGCAAAAAACAGGTGTTCCGTTTCGCGTATTTCCGGTTCTGCCTGGCAGATGGTGCATTTCTTGTTTTGCAATTTCTCCACATCAATCAGGGTACCGCACTCATCGCACTGGTCGCCTCTTGCCCCCGTATACCCACAATTATGACAGGTTCCTATTAGATACCGGTCGGGTAGAAACCTATTGCACTCCGGGCAAAAGGCCATTTTTACCTTTTTGGGGTATAAAAACCCTTTTTTGTGCAGTTTAATGAAAAACTCCGTTACCTTCTCTTTATGATAATCATCCATTGTCAGGGTATATAAATCATAACTAAAACCCAGCGTTTTAAAGGTCTCTTTAAACTCGTTATGATATTTTTCCACGATTTCTGAAGGCTTAACCCCTTCGTTCATTGCTTTTACAGAAATGGGGGTGCCATGCGAATCGGAACCGGAGACAAAGACCACGTCTGCCCCTGTTAACCTGTAATACCTGGCTATGACATCGCCGGCCAAAAGACCGGCGATATGTCCCAGGTGCAGTGAGCCGTTGGCATAAGGCCAGGCCCCGCCGATCAATATCTTTTTATTTAAGTTCTTTAGCTTCGTCATATTATCATCTCCTTGATTTCCGGGTGATTTCAATACAGCCTGTGGAGGCCTTTCCAATATTATACTAACTAAAAATATTTTTGCAACATCCTCCCTCTATGATCTTCATTTTTCTCCTAAATTCTCACTTATTCACAATAT
>ERZ773359.245-NODE-245-length-74359-cov-10.875552_pt1 | contig 74359 bp, 70 predicted proteins | sample MGYA00374955_ERZ773359 | MGnify/ENA primary metagenome ERZ773359 (study PRJEB29098, sample SAMN04486028) | biogas fermenter metagenome | study: EMG produced TPA metagenomics assembly of the Biogas fermentation microbial communities from Germany - Plant 4 DNA1... | reverse complement strand
GCAGTAGGTAGATTGGATTTATGACTAAAACTACTAGTAAGTATAGGCCTCCCCCCAAGAGGGCATATTTTTTTAGATTACTCCTATGGAACATATACCCTATTCCATCCTTTTTAGCAAGTTTTTTACTAGCCATCAAGTAGGCTACTACTAAACGGGCGTTTCCACAGGATAAGGCTAGTATAAGGGGGATATTTCCCTCCAAGCTTGATATTAAAATATGTTTTAGTAAGATATCCACAACAATCGATATAAGACCAAAGGCCCCTATCCGGCTGTCCCTCATGATTTCAAGCACTCTTTCCCTTTCCCTGTAGGATAAAAATCCATCACAGGTATCTGCTAAACCGTCTAAATGGAGGCCTCCCGTTAGTATAATCATGGATAAGAGGGTAAGTATACTGGCTACTTCCTTATTTAAGTGGATGAATAGATGGTAGATTAGTCCTCCTAAGCCTCCTATTATGAGGCCAACTAGGGGAAAGAATAAGATGCTTCTCGATAGATTTTTAGAGCTAAAGTCTACAGGCTTTTTTATGGGTAGCCTGGTTAGGAATTGGATGGATAGAATTAAGCCATCTATCATTTTATTTTCACCGGTATTCCACAGCATACCAAGTAGACCTCTTGGGCAAGACTTGCTATCCTTTGGTTGATCCTACCCTGAATATCCCTAAAAACTCGTCCTATGTGACTTTCCGGCACTAAGGAGTAGCCCACCTCATTGGTTACCATTACAAGATTATAGCCCTTCTTTTCTATGGCCTTTATTAGGGAGTATAGTTCATGGTAGATTCTTTCCTCCACTTCCCCTTGTAGATTAGAGTCTATATAGTCTTTGCCCGCGGTCATATCAAACATTATATTGGAGGTAAGTAGGGTTATACAGTCCAAAAGATAGTTTTTCTCCTCTCCCAAGGCCCTAGTCAAGGAATGATAACCTTCAAAGGTTCTCCAAGAGGAGGGGCGGCTTTTTCTATGTAGTTTTATCCTTTCTGCCATTTCCTCATCCCATATTTTAGATGTGGCTATGTAGACCACATCCCTTTTATCTTCATATAGCTTTTCTGCAAAAGTACTCTTGCCGCTTCTGGCTCCACCGGTAACTAAAGTAATCATATTATCACCTACACTCTTTCCATCTTCAATTAATTATCAGTATACCATAAACTTATTCCAGTGGAAACTATTGACTAAATGGATAATCGATATTACAATATAAGGTACAATTGAATAGATAAATCTTATGGTCCGCAAGGATAAAGGGAAGTCGGGTGAAAATCCCGCGCAGCCCCCGCTACTGTAAGCGAGGATGAAGCCCTAATAGGCCACTGAGTTCTTCTCGGGAAGGCAGGGTGGAAGATGAATCGCAAGCCAGGATACCTGCCATAGGATTTTACTTGAATTAGCCTTCGGAGGGAAGGTTTAATAGCTTTTTTATGTCCATTTTTTTGATTAAAAGCCTACCTCCTAAGGTAGGCTTTTAAATTTTACCAAAGTGAGGAGGATTTTGATGAGAAAGTTTAAAAATCTATGGATCATAATGGTATTTGTTTTAGTCTTTTCATTGGTAGCTTGTAGCACAAAGGATGCATCCAAGCCCGAAGAGGTGGTTGAAAATGTGGAAGTGGAGGTTGAAAAAGAAAAATTATTCCCCTTTGAATTTACCGACTTTATGGATAGGGAAGTAGTTCTAGAAGAAGAGCCTAAAAGGATTGTATCCTTAGCTCCTTCCATTACCGAACTTCTGTATGCCTTAGGGGCTGGAGATAGAATCGTAGGGGTTACTGATTATGACAACTATCCCCCTGAGGTTGAAGAACTTCCAAAGGTGGGAGGTTATAAGGGGGCTAATGTGGAAGCCATAACGGCGCAGAATCCAGATTTAGTCTTTGCTTCTCCCCAAGCTGGCAAGGAGGAGGTAGAAGCTATAGAAAATTTAGGAATTCCGGTGGTAGTTTTAGAGGCTAGAGACATAGAAGGGATATATGAATCCATAAGGTTATTAGGTAGGATAACTGGGACTGAAGAAAAGGGGGAAGAAATTATTGGAGAGATGGAAGCTAGAATTGAAGAAGTTAAGGAAAAGGTAGAAGGCTTGCCAAGGCCTGATGTATTCCACCTGCTTTCTTTAAATGGAAATTGGACCTCAGGAAAGGGAACCTTCATAGATGAGCTTATAACAATTGCCGGGGGCAACAATGTGGCAGGGGATATTGAAGGCTGGGGCCAATATAGTGCCGAGGAAGTAGTCAACAGAAATCCCCAGGTAATAATTACATCACCCAACGCTGGAAGTGTAGAGGATATAAGGAATGCAGAAGGCTTTAAGGAGACGGCTGCTGTTAAGGATGGAAATATATGCGTCTTAAGTAACGATGACATCATAGTTAGGGCTTCAAATAGGATTATTTTAGGCCTAGAAGAGATTGCTAAATTCTTACACCCGGAGGTTTTCGATTAAGGTGAAAAGGAGTATCTACTTTGTCATAGCAATATTACTTCTTTTCCTCTCCCTTTTAATCTCTATCTCTGTAGGAGCGGTTAATATCCCTCTACAGGAGATTGTAGCTACTTTTACGGGGGGTGGAGATGAAACCCATAGGACCATAATACTGAATTTGAGGTTACCAAGGGTAATAAGTTCGGCAGTAGTAGGCATGGGGCTTTCGGTGGCAGGAACCTTTTTCCAAGCCTTACTAAGAAATCCCATGGCTGACCCTTACGTTTTGGGAATTTCTTCAGGGGCTGCCCTAGGGGCAACCCTTGCTATAATATTGGGCTTTGGCCTTATCAGCCTCAGCTTTATGGCCTTTGTTTTGGCCTTAGTCGTGGTGGTCTTTGTATATCTGGTAGCTAAAACTGGCAGTAGGATATCCATCAACACCATGCTGCTGGCCGGTATTGCTATAAGCTCCTTGATTTCAGCCATAATTTCCTTGCTGATGCTCTTAAATCACGATGAGCTTACTAAGATCTATTTTTGGACCATGGGAGGATTTAACCTAACAAATTGGCAAAAGGTCATCTACTCCAGCCCCATAATTATAATTAGCACCCTTATAATGTATGTCTTTTCAAGGGACTTAAATGCCATATTGACGGGGGAGGAAATTGCCGAACACCTAGGGGTTAATACGGAGTTAGTTAAGAGGACAATACTAATCCTTGCCTCCTTGGTTACGGCTACTTGCGTATCCATTGGAGGGGTTATTGGCTTTGTGGGACTGATTGTACCCCATATATCGAGGCTTATAATAGGGCCGGATAATAGGGTTTTGGTTCCCTTTAGCGCTCTAACAGGGGCCATCTTCCTAAACCTTGCCGATACCTTGGCCAGAGTTATTTTAAGGCCTGCTGAAATCCCCATTGGAATTATAACGGCAGCCTTTGGCGGTCCCTTCTTTTTATATTTGTTGGTAAAAAATAAAAGAAAGATTAAAGGAATGTGATTATATGTCCATTTTACAGGTAGAAAATCTACACTTTTCCTATGGAAAGTCCTTAGTTTTAAAGAACATCCACTTTAGCCTTGATAAAAACAAAATGGTGGACATTATAGGGGGAAATGGCTGTGGAAAATCTACCCTGTTAAAGAATATATCGGGCTACTTAAAGCCCGATTCAGGCAGGATCTTGATTGGGAATAAAGATATTAGGCGCTTTTCCACCAAGGAAAGGGCCCAATTTATAGCCTATGTCCCCCAAGATATGCCCTATGATTTTGACTTTAGCTCTTATGATGTGGTCATGATGGGAAGAATCCCCTTCCTTAAAAGGTTTGAACGGGAAGGAAAAGAGGATGAAATGATTGTAGAGGAAGCCATGAGAATTACCAACACCTGGAAGTTTAGGGATAAGAATATAAATGAACTTAGTGGCGGTGAAAGGCAGAGGGTCTATATAGCAAGGGCCCTGGCTCAAAGGCCTAAGATCCTTTTAATGGACGAACCCGTTTCCCACTTGGATATCAAGTATCAGATAGAGATCCTATCCCTGGCAAGGGAGCTGGCCTTAAAGGGAATGTTGGTAATTGCAGTTCTTCATGATATAAATTTAGCCTCCCAATTTTGTCATGACTTGTTCATTATGAAGGAGGGTAGGATTATGGATTATGGCCCAGCTATTAAGGTCCTTAAACCTAATAATATTAAATCGGCCTTTTCCGTGGATGTAAAATTACTCCATAATCCAGTTACCAATAGTCCCTATGTAGTTGCTGATTTAGAAGAAAGAAAGGGATTTGATGTAATTTAGTAGCAAGGAGGTTATGCTGTTGAAGTATGATACAGATGCTTTAAAGGGAGTAAAAGGCCTTACTCTGGTTTCAATGCTTATAGCTTTAAGTGCCGTAGGGGCCATGGTTAAACTATTTAATACCGTTGCCTTGGATTCCACCCCAGGCTATTTTGCAGCTTTATACTTAGGATCTTGGTATGGAGCTATTGTGATAAGTTTAGGCCATTTGCTTACCGCCTTTACTTCAGGCTTTCCTTTGGGAATTTTTATCCACATCTATATAGCTATTCAAATGGCCATTTATGCCTACCTATTCAAATACTGCTATGAAAGATTTAATAGTTTAGTTGGCATATTAGCTGCTACCCTATTGAATGGGCCCCTTGCAGCCCTTTTATTGGTGCCCATATTTGGCTGGGGATTTTTTCTAGGCTGGAGCCTTCCCTTAAGCTTTGGTTCCCTTGTAAATATATTTTTAGCGGTTTTAATCTATAAGGGAATGGATAAAGTAGGTGGCAGGTAAGTTGATAGAGAGATATAGGGATTTAATTATAATCTATGAGGGGGATGTGGCCTATGTAATTAGCTGTGATAGCCTAGGGGCCATAGGGAATAAGGAAGGGGATGTGCTAAAAGTCAGTGAAGAGGTTGTGGGAAGGGCTACCATTAAGGTGGCCCTAGCTGAAGCCTTGTGTGTAGGGGCAAGGCCCCTTGTTATATCTGATACTTTGGCTGTGGAGATGAAGCCTACTGGGAATAGGATAATAAGGGCCATAAAGAAGGAGCTTGAGGAGAACGAACTAACCGGCATTGTGCTAACTGGAAGCAGTGAGGAAAACTTCCCCACTTCCATGACGGGTATTGGAATTACCATAATTTCCAGGGCAAGCTTAAGGGATTTAAAGATTAAAAGGACAAAAAAAGGGATGCATGTTTCCCTTTTAGGCCTTCCATTGGTTGGTGAAGAGGTTTTAAAAAATCCTGGAAAGGGCCTTCAATTGCGGGATTATGTGAAAATCTCTGAATCAGAGGAGATAGTAGAGGCCATCCCAGTTGGCTCTAAGGGGATTGGATATGAGTTAAGGGTATTGGAAGAGCTTTCTGGCCTAAGGCTAGAAAGAAATATTCCCTGTCATTTGGATATAGAAAAATCTGGTGGGCCCTCTACCTCCTGTATCCTGGTACATGAGGAAAAACATCCTAGCATAGCAAAAATCGTAAATAAGCCCTTCAACTATTTGGGAAGGCTTAGCAAAAACCCTAGTCTTCTTTAGGACTAGGGTTTTTTGCCATCCTTCTCATCTTTCTTATTCCAATTTATTATCTTCTTATTCTTCTTCATATCCTCATCATCTATTATGCCGTGTTCTGCTGCTATTTCATAATTCATCTGGTTGAAGAAGTTTTCATCAATTCTATTTTTCTTCCTATCCTTCATATTCATCACCTGGTAGCTATTCTATGTTAAATCTGTTTCTATATACCAGGTAATTTAAGGATGTTAATAATAGGTTTTTACCTCGTATTTACCCTTTAATTCTTCGGCCTTTTCTAAATACCTCTCCTGCTGTTTCATCAAAATCAATTGTTGATTGATTTGACCTTTTACCTCATCCAAGGATTTGATGGCGGCTTCCTTTTTAGAGCTTAGCTTAATTATATGGTATCCAAATTGAGTTTTAACTGGCTGGCTAATCTCCCCTTCTTCCATTGCGAAAGCTGCCTCTTCGAATTCTGGTACCATCTTACCCCGGGTAAATTCCCCTAAGTCTCCACCGTTGGCTTTAGATGGACAGCTGGAGTACTTTTCAGCCGCTTCTTCAAAGGATAAACCCTCTTTTATTTCCTCTAGTATCTCTTCTGCCTTTTTATCATCCTCTACTAATATGTGGCTTGCCCTAACGGTCTCCGGACTAGTAAAGAATTCTTTCTTCTCCTGATAGAAGTTTTCTATCTCCTCTTCAGTAACCACAATATTAGAAAATAGCTTGTTAATGGCATATTGCTTTAGGATATTTGCTTTTACCCTTTCCACTTCTACTATGAAGTCTTCTTCCTTATCAAAACCCTTTTCAATAGCCTCTAAGTATAGCAGTTCCTGGTTTACCAACTCATCTGCCAGCTGTTTTATCCCTTCTGGACTTCTGAATTGGGCTGCCGTTTGTGGTGCTAACTGGCTTAAGAAGTTATACACGTCCATATCAGTTATTTCCTTCCCATTTACCGTTGCCAACACTTTACTTTCATTCATATTCATAATCTCCTTTAATTTATTTTAAATCTTTAATATATTGAAGGTATCATATTGGGATTTTCATGTCAAGCCAAAGCTTTAAATCAAAAGATTACACTTATCTTGGTCCCTTTTCCTAATTTGCTTTCTACCTCTATCTGACCACCATGGACCTCTATTATCTGCTTGGCTATGGCCATGCCTAAACCTGAACCCTTATGGCTTTCTCCCGTATTTGTTCCCCTGTAGTATTTTTTAAATAGATTTTTTAAATCTTCCTTGGCAATCCCCTTGCCATTATCTTCTATATAGACGTAGATTTTATCCTTTTTCTCCATGGTAATGGATATGTGAGTGTCCTCATCATTATGGACTAGGGAGTTATAGATTAGATTTGTAAAAGCCCTTTGTAGGAGGGCTTTATCGAATTCAAAGAGGATTTTCTCCACCTTTGGATTAAAGCTTATGCTCCTATCCTGATAATGGGGATTGTTAAGTAGGTCTATGGTAATCTCCCTGATAAGTTCTGTAAGGTTGTTTTCCTTTAGTCTTATGGGGATTAAGCCCTTCTTCAAAACATGGGTAAATTTCAAATCCTCTATTAATTCCTCCATATATTCAGCCTTATCCTTAATTATGCGGGAATACTCCCTTATTTCTTCCTGACTTAAAAGGTATTCTTCATCAGCCATAAGCTCTCCATAGCCCTTAATGGAGGCTAAGGGAGTTTTTAAATCGTGGGAGAGATTCTGAATCCATTCCTCTCTCATCTTCTCCATATCTTTTCTTTCAAGCTCATTCCTCTTTAAGGTGTCGGATAAATTATTAAGGCTTTTGTAAACTTCCTTATAAAGGCCTTTTTCATTATATCTTACACCATAATTCCCCTGGGATAATATGCCTATGCCATTGATAATTTCTATTAAGGGATTGGTAAGGTTTCTTCCAAAGGCATATCCCATTACTATTAAAACTATGATTGGGACTATAAATAAGTAGACCAAGACTTCCAAGATAATGGTTTTTATACTAGCTGGGGAATAAATAAAAAGATACTTAGCAATCCTCTCTATGGGAAAGCCTATGATATAGCTCCAGCTATAGTTATTTATTTCAGCCGTACCAGCAAAGGTGGTATAGTCGTCTATGGCGCCAGAATAGATATTATAATAGACCATTTGGCTGGGACTATAGTGTTCTAGGGCTTGCTCTGGTTTATTCCAACTAAAGACCTCATAGCCTTCTTTATCTAAGATTTGAATCCAGGCACCCCTTTGCTTTAACTGTTCTATCCCCTCTTCTGTTACCTTGGGGCTGCCCCCTTCTTCCAAGATATATTGGTTAAAGCTTAGGGAAAATTTCCCCAATTGGCTCCATTCCCTTCCAGAATCATGGTCTGTAAAGAAGAATCGGTAGACTATAAAGATATTGATATTGATAGCTATTATTACAGACAGTACTATAATCAATAAAAACCTCAATAATATTTTCCATTTCATGCTATCAATCCTCTACCACTAATTTGTAGCCTAATCCCTTAACTGTCATTATATATTTAGGATTGGAAGGGTCATCTTCTATTTTTTGCCTAAGATGCCTGATGTGAACCATCAAGGTATTATCATAGCCTTCATAGTCATAGCCCCATACCCTTGATAATATTTTATTCTTACTTAAGATCTGGTTGGGATTTTCCGCTAAATACAGAAGCAGATTATACTCCTTAGCCGTTAAATTTACTGGGGTGCCTCCTTTTTTGACTTCACCCTTTTTGGGGTGGATTTCAATATCACCAAAGCTTAATATATGTCTTTCATCATCCTTCCTGTTTAAAGCCATATACTCACTTCTCCTAAAATGGGCTTTAATACGGTAGGCTACTTCCTTTGGGCTAAAGGGCTTGGTAATATAGTCGTCTCCCCCAATTCCTAGTCCCAAAAGCTTATCTACATCCTCATCCATGGCCGATAAAAACAATATGGGTACTAGGGTAAATTCCCTTAGCCTCCTGCAGACTTCAAATCCATCCATATCGGGCATCATAATGTCTAGAACTATGATATCTGGCTTTATTTCTCTAGCAAGCCTAATGGCTTCAAAACCACAAGTAGCTTTATAGATATGGTTGAAGTCCTCCTTTATTAGAACGGTTTCTAATAAATTTAAAATGTCTACTTCGTCATCTACTAATAATATCTTTTTATCTTTAATACTGGCCAAATTCATATCCAGCAAGATTCACACCCCCTATTAAAGCCCATTATATAATAATTACCAATAATTTTACTACAATAATTAATAAAATTTATTTAAATAATATCCCTCTTTAAAAACCTATTATATCCAAAGCTAAACACTAGAATTAATAGCATAGGGCTAACTATATATATGATATTGCCCTTGTTGAAAATTTCCATATCCCCTCCTAGGGCTGCCATAATGGGATAGGTCCAGGGGTAGAAGATCCAAAACTTTGAATTAGCCACTATCATGGCTGGTAGGGTAAGCCCTATGCCGATTCCTAAAGGGATGGCCATATGAGCAAAGCCAATGCTTGATACATATAGTATGGCCATGATGGGGAAAGCTGCTATATAGGTTGCCATAGGCTTTGTTAGCAAGTCCATATAGGGAATGCTTTCCTCAATCCCAAGTATTTTTCCTGCTATTATAATACTTGAAATCAAAACCAGTATGTTTATAAAAATGAGCATACATCCAATTATGAATTTGATTCCGTACACCTTTTCCCTATCTATAGGAAGGCTTAGGTAGTGCTTCCAATTGTTGTTTGTGTTTTCAATTCTTGCTATCAAGGTCATGACTATGCTTATCAAGATTGGCAAAAGTATGCTGACATAAAAAATCATACTCTGACTGTAAAGCTGTTCCCAAACATTTTGTCCTTGGCCGGTAAAAAGGTCGTAGTAGCGCATCAGGTTTAAGGCTCCCTGGACTACCATGAATATGGGGGCCAGGGTGACAATCCACAAGGCTTTCGAATTCTTTAGCTTTAATATTTCTATTCCAAATATATTCCTCATTCCTTTCACTCCTAACATATTTCCTTTCTATTAAAGTAGATAAGCCCTATCAGTAAAAATGCCATTCCAAGGCTAAGGCCATATTGTATTGGAATATGGTTATTTATAGTTGGGTCTGGCAGGGTAAAAATTATATGGGCATAGGGAATAAGTTTAGCCAGCTTTTCCGACTGAGCAAAGAAGAGGGAGGATGCCACCCCTACAAAACCCATAGCCAAGGCAATATTGGTATTATTTATCCCAGCACTTATTAGAGTTTGAAGGCTTATTAAACTAAGAATCCCAATTATTTGGTAAAGGCTATATTTAAGAATCAATATAAAGTCTACCGCTTCGGGAAATCTTAGTGCTATTCCCACCAGCAGGAGTACAAATCCATTTATTATTATCATGATGGAGCTTAGTATGAATACTAAAGCCCATTTAGCAAGGTATACTTTCTTCTTAGAAACTGGAAGGGCTAAAGTGTTTTTTAAGCCTCCCGACTTGAACTCTATATAATGGACCATCCAAGCAATTACTGTTACCACTAGGGGTAAGAATATAAACCACATAAAGTGATGTTGAAACAGGAGTAGGTTCCAAGAACTCAATCCTTGATTGGCTTCTAAGCCCATTAGATAATCATATCGAATCAATAGGTTGATAAAGCTTAAGCCTCCTGCTAAAATGGGTGCAAAAAGGCTTATAGGCCATGTAAGGCTCTTTTTCTGCTTTAGAAATTCTCCTCTTAATAGACGATAAAATTCCATCACCCTTCTATCCCCCCTGTCATCTGCAAGAAGACCTCTTCTAACTTTTTCTTGTTTTCACTTAAATGGGAAACCCCAAAGCCTTCTAATACCATTTCCCTGTTTACTTCCTCTATATTTATTCTCTCTGCGGTTATATAGAGCCTCCCTTCCCTCATCTCCACATCATAGCCCTTATTTCTCAAGAACTTTTCTGCCTCCAGCAGGGGTTGGGCCTTGATGGCAATTTCCCTATTCCCCATTTCCTTTAATTCCTCTAAGGTCCCCTGGAACAACAGCTTGCCATTGTGAATAATGCCTACATGGTCAGCTATCAATTCGATTTCACTTAAAATATGGCTGCTGATTAATACAGTTGCACCAGTGATTTCTGGCAGGCTTATGATTAAATTCCTAATTTCCCTTACCCCTGCTGGGTCCAGGCCGTTGGTGGGTTCATCTAATATTAGAAGTTCCCTGTCACCCATTAAGGCTTGGGCTATCCCCAATCTCTGTTTCATCCCTAGAGAGAAGGTTTTTACCCTCTTATCTTTCCACTTGGATAAATTGACAATTTCTAAGGCCTTATCTATTTCCTTCTTCTCTAATTTTAAAATCCTCCTTATTATTTCTAAATTCTCATAGGCCGTTAAATTTTCATAATAAGAAGGGGATTCAACCATTGCCCCCACCTTCCTCAATATTTCCTTCCTATGATATCTAATATCCTTATTAAATAGATAGGCGTTTCCTCTTGTAGGTTTTACCAGATCTAAAAGCATGCGGATAGTAGTGGACTTTCCCGCCCCATTAGCCCCTAAAAAGCCGTATAAGGCTCCTTTTTTGACCTTAAGATTTAAATCCTTAACTGCTGTCAGACTACCAAATTCCTTAGTTAATCCCTTGGTTTCTATTACTAGTTCACTCAACTTAACCCCTCCTAACATTCTACTTTTATCAACTATAATCCTACAGGGGTCAACTTAAGTTGTAATTAAGACAAGCTTAATTTTACCTTAATTTTTTATCCATATAAAAAAGACCATAACCAGCTGGGTTTATGGCCTTCTCAAGTTGGTTTTATCCATATTAACTTCTTATAGCCTTGTTTATGGCGTCAATGGTATACCTTACATCATCTAAGCTGTTAAAATAGCTAAAACTAAACCTGATGGTTCCTTGGGGGAAAGTACCTAAGGTCTGATGGGCTGAAGGGGCACAGTGTAATCCGCATCTTGTCATAATTCCATAGTCATTGTATAGATTATAGGCGATTATTGCATTATCACTATCAGGAAGATCTATAGAAACCACTGCAGTCCTATCTATTAAGTCCTTCTTTCCAGCAATCTTGATTTGAGGAATATTCAATATTCCTTCTAAGAAATGCTCTAATAGGAAGAGTTCTTTCTCCTTTATACTGCTTATCCCTTCCTTTAGAATATACTTTAAGGCTGCATTTAATCCATAGATTCCTGGAATATTCAAAGTCCCTGCTTCGAACTTATCGGGCATGTATTCAGGCTGTATTTCCTTATCGGATAAACTCCCTGTTCCCCCCTCTATAAAAGGGTCTAATATAGCTGCCAATTCATCACTTATTAAAAAGCCTCCTATGCCTTGGGGTCCTAAAAGGCCTTTATGGCCTGTAAAGGCTATGGCATCGGCCATCAGTTCATTAAAGTCTATATCCAGAAAGCCCGCTGTCTGGGCAGCATCGATTATGAAGTATATACCCCTTTCCCTACATATGGATCCCACCCTTTTTAAATCCAATATGGTTCCGCAAACATTGGATGCATGGGTCATGACGACAGCCTTGGTATTTGGTTTAATATAGCCATATATGTCATCAGGATTTAATACTCCCTCTTTATTACAGATAACTCTGGAAAACTCAACTCCCTTTTTTACCAGGCTATTTATTGGTCTAATGACCGCATTATGCTCCATGGATGAAACTATTACATGGTCGCCTGGCTTTAATAGTCCCTTTATCAGTACATTAAGGCTTTCAGTTACATTTTTAGTAAATATTACATTTTCCGTCCTATTAAAGTTAAATAATTCACAAAGAAGTTCCCTAGTTTCATAAACCACATTCTCCGCCTCAAAGGAAGTCTTATAGGCTCCCCTATTTACATTGCAGCCTATATTGATTAGGTAATTATACATGCTTTCAGCAACGCCTGGTGCTTTGGGAAAGGATGTTGCGCCATTATCCAAGTAAATTTCTCTCAAAATTACACCTCCTGTCTTCTCAAAACTTTAACAATCCATCAATTTAAGGATATATCTATTCAATAAAATAAACAACTGCTATTTATAACATTTATAATAAGCTAATTAAGTATTCATAATCTCTATTATACTTTTTTATTGATTATTGTTAAACTTTAGATGAACAGAAAATTTTATAAAGGAGGGTATTTAGATGAAGGAAAAAAGAGACATAATAATTGCTGGAGCAATCGTTGGAATTATTTCAGTATTGCTAGTAAGGTTTGGAAACCCCAAGAACATGGGATTCTGTATTGCCTGTTTTATTAGAGATATTGCAGGAGGTATCGGACTACATAGGGCACCAATAGTTCAATACATTAGGCCAGAAGTAATCGGTCTAGGATTGGGTGCATTTATCATATCCATGAAGAATAAGGAATTCCAAGCTAAAGGTGGTTCCTCACCCTTTACTAGATTTATCTTAGGAATTGTAGTCATGATAGGAGCCTTAATATTCCTAGGCTGCCCATTAAGAATGGTATTGAGGCTAGCCGGCGGTGATTTAAACGCCATCTTTGGAATTGTAGGCTTTGTAGTAGGTATTTATGTTGGTGTTTATTTCTTAAACAAGGGATTCAACTTAAAGAGAAATTATACTCTACCCAACTTTGAAGGCTATCTTTTCCCAATCGTTAATGTTGGCCTATTTATTTTGCTTATTTCCGGTTTTAGCATGTTATTCTTTAGTGAAGAGGGTCCAGGTTCCATGCGCGCTCCTATTTGGATAGCTTTAATTGCTGGATTGATAGTAGGAGTACTTGCTCAAAAGACAAGGCTTTGTATGGTAGGCGGAATTAGGGATATGATTTTATTCAGAGACGGCTATCTAATATCTGGTTTCTTAGCTATTTTTGTCTTTGCTTTAATAGGAAATCTAATATTTGGTTACTTCAATTTAGGCCTGGCTGAACAACCAGTAGCCCATACCGATGGATTGTGGAATTTCCTAGGAATGGTTCTGGCTGGATGGGGTTCAGTGCTTCTAGGTGGTTGTCCATTAAGACAGTTGATACTAGCTGGAGAGGGAAATGGAGATTCAGCAGTAACCGTTATGGGATATCTAGTAGGGGCTGCAATTTCCCATAATTTTGGATTGGCTTCTAGCACTGCTGGGGCTTCAGATAATGGTAAGATTTCAGTCTTTATATTATTAGTCTTGATGGTTGTCATTTCAGTACTAAATTCAGAGGAATTAGTGGGCAAGAAGGCCTTAGGAAAGTCCAGTAATTAGTTAGAAGGGAGATGGATATAGTGGAAAAGATCGATACAAGGGGAATGTCCTGTCCTCAGCCGGTATTAATGACTAAGAAAGCCATAGAAAAAAATCCTAGCAGCTTGGAAGTTTTAGTGGATAATAATACAGCCAAAAATAATGTGACTAGATTTTTGAAGAATTTAGGCTATAATATAGATTATAAAGAGGAAGACGAAGACACTATAATAATAGCGAGGAAGTAATATGAAATCATATATAGCAGTATTTTTTACCCATTCTGGAGCAATTAAATTTAATAGGAAGTGTAAGGCTAATGGTATCGAATGTGAACTTATGCCCGTCCCCAGGGAGTTGAGTTCCAATTGTGGAATAGGGGCTAAGTTTAAATTCCATCAGGACATAATGGATATGGTAGACCAGGAGGTCGAAAAGATATTCATTATAGAAGATGGAAAATATAAGCTGGTATATAGTGAATAAGAAAGCAGCCAAGCTCGTTTATTCTGAGCTTGGCTGTTTAATTGTTTTGTAGCCTTTCAAATATAAATGTCCTACTTATAAAATTGTCAATTTTAAATTACACTTTAATCTCTTTCCACTTACCCGAATTAAATCTCATAAATATCAATAGGGTACGGACTAATTGGTCTGCAGCATAGGCTAGCCAGGCTCCCATTAATCCCCATCCTAGTACCCTTATACCGAAGCTGGCAAGCCCCGGTCTTATCAGCAGTATGGTTATGAAAGTAACTATGGCTATAGCCCTTGTATCCCCTGCTCCCCTTAAGGCACCAGCCAAAATAAATTGGGATGATTGTAAGGGTTGGATTAAGGCTACAACTTTTAATATCTCTGCCCCTTGGCTTATAACCTGCATGTCATCTGTGTAAAGTGCAATGATGGGTTTACCAAAGACGAAAAATATAATCCCTAAAAATATGGACACATACATGCCTAAACGCCTAGTCCTTCTGCTATAGGCCTGGGCCATATCTGGCCGCTTTTTACCCAAGCTCTGCCCCATTAAGGATGTGGCAGATACTGCAAATGCCTGTCCGTTCATGAAGGATAAGGCAGTAATATTCATACATACCTGATGGGTTGCAAAAGCTAGTGTTCCAAGGGAGGCAACCGTTCTTGCATATAGGATTATTCCCACTCTCATGACCAGCTGTTCTACCATAGCTGGTATTCCAATGTTAATTATTCTCAATAGATATTTTTTCTGCGGTCTAAATCCACCCTTATAGCTTAAATATAAGTAGCCGCCCTTTGTAGTAATCACCCTAATAGCCAATATGAAGGCAACAACTTGTCCTATAATAGTAGCAAGGGATGCTCCCGCCACTTCCATCCTTGGAAAACCAAAATGGCCGAAGATTAACAGATAATTAAATACCACATTTACCACGTTGGAGATTAGATTGTATTTCATAGCCGTTTTAGAATCTCCAATACCACGCAAGGCTGCCGTTATGGTACTGGTTAAGGCCAATGGAACAAACCCCAGCATCTGGATTTTTAAATAAACTGTTCCACCTTCTAGGGTTTGTGCATCTGCCGCCCCCATAAACCTAACCATAGGCTCTGCCAAAACATAACCTATTATAGCTGAAGATAAGGATAGGATAAAAGTTAAGAACATGGCTTGATTTAAAACGGTATTTGCCCTTTCCGGTTTATCCTGCCCTTTTGCTCTTGCTATTAGCGCAGTTGCTCCTACGTTCATAGCAATAAAGGCGGTCATCATTAAGAATTTAGGCTGCATGGTTAAGCCTACCGATGAAATAGCCCAAGGGCCTAAACTACCTACCATCATCAAGTCCACCATGGATGCCAGTTGGGTCAATGTTAATTCCACAAAGGAAGGCCATGCAATTCTAACGATATCATTATAGAGCATGCGAGAAGTTATTCCAGACGGAAGTGTTTTAGTTACCCGTTCCCCTCTTCCATACCTATCGGAATCATCACCGGGCTCTACAAGGTCTAATGCCATCTTTGTTTGACCATCCTCTTTGTCAAATAAAGCCTGTATCTTCTCCTTCATATAATTTATCACATTCCTTTCTATTATTAATAACTATATATAGGATAAAGAGGCACCTCCTCCTTAAATTAATTTGAATATTCTTATTAGTTAGGGTGTCTAAATAAATATACCACTGCCTATTCTATCATATTTTATTGTAATTCTCAACTATATTGGTTATCCTTTCCACTTCCCCTTTTAGGTCATGAATTTTATACTCTAGGGCTATTATTGGATTTAAATTGAAGCTATCTAGTATGCCTTTTAATAATATTATATTGTCTGTAGAAGGCCTATTGTGTTCGTCATAAACTCCCTCATTCCAATGGAGATGGATGTATTCAATCCTGCTGTTTAGTATTTCCACCCACTCCCTTAACCCCAATTTGCTTTCAAGTAAAGCATGCCCTATATCCAAGCACATCTTAACATTTGGAAGCTTGATGGCATCTAATAGTTCCCTCATTATCGCAGGATGGGGTTCAAAGACATTTTCTATTAAGACCACTCCCTTAAAATCAGCTACTTGTCTTAAGATTTCATTCCAAAATTCCCCATATAGCCTATAGCTTAACTCCATTATTTTGTCTTCCTTTATCCAGGGGTTAAGCTGGCTATGGAATATTATGTAGTCTGCATTTAACTCCTTTCCTATTTGTAAAAGCTGTAAATACCTCTTATAGCTTATCTCTCTTATCTTGGAATCTGGACTTATGGGTTTTAAGTCTAAAAAGGGGCCATGGAGGGAAAGGGTGTTTGAAAATCCATCTAGCACACTTTTATACTCCTCTAGCCTTCCTTCCCAACCTTCATCTAATAGATTGGGATTGACGAAATCCTGTATTTCTAGACCTATATTTAAGTCCATATACAAATCCTTATCAAAATCCTTCATATTGGAGATACAATTTACAATTTTGTTCATGATAAAACCCCATTTCCAAATATTTAATATTATTTATACCCTTATTATCGGCTTAAGCTATATATCTGCTATAATTATAATATGATATTTTAATGGATAAATCAGGTATATAATAAATGGAGTGATAATTATGGCTTTGAAAATATTTAATGGCTTTAGTCTGAAGTTAATAATGACTATCTTCATGCTTATAGACCATATAGGCTATTTTATACCACAGACTCCCCATTGGTTTCGCTGGTTAGGAAGGATTGTAGCGCCAATATTTGTATTCCTATCTACTGAAGGCTATAGACATACTAGGGATGTTAAGGCCTATATGAAAAGGCTATTTGTGGCTGCAGCCATAATGTTTGTAGGAAATTCCATAGTTTGGCTTATATTCAGAAGGGATATATTCCTCTCAAACAATATATTCCTCTCCCTAGCCCTAGGAGTAGCCCTGCTTTATAATTTGGAAAAGGAAGATAGGAATAATGGCCATATAGCCTTGATTTTTATCTCATCCCAATTTGCTGAAGGCTCTTTTATAGTTCCTGCCATGGTGCTTATTTTCCATTATTTTAAGGAAGATAAGAAAAAACTGTCCATTTCTTACATTCTGCTTTCCAGTATTTTTCTATTGGATGGCTTTTCCTATAATGCTTTATTTGTTGAAAATCCACAGTGGATGATGGTATTTGCCCTGCCTTTCATATTGATGTACAATGGCAAAAGGGGGCCTAATATAAAGTATTTCTTCTATATCTTTTATCCAATCCACATATGGTTTTTATACATATTTGGGTATTTAATGAAAGGCTAGGGTATAGCTAACTGCCATTAGTGTATAATAACTTATGTGGTATAATAAATTGATAATCATTATTTGGAAAGGATTAGTTATGAGGATTAATTTCAATTATAAAAAGAAAAAAATCGACTATGTGTCTGGATATATATTTAAGGGTAAAAACTACAGATGTAGTTATATCAGATATAAAACCCTGTATGAAAATTATTCACCCGGTACTGAAAATGTGGAGGTTTACTTATACCAGCCCAAGAAGGAGGCCAAAGCCTCTACTTTAATCCTCCATGGATTAGGCAGTAGGAATATCAAATTTTTATTATGGCTTGGTCCCCATTTAGCCAATGCAGGGGTTAATACCAGCGTATTGATACTTCCTGGGAATTATACTAGGGTTGAAGACAATTCCGTCAGTGGAAAAAGCTATCTCTACCCCCATATGAATACCATGTATCGATTTTGGGAACATGGAGTAGTGGATATCCTAACTACCATCGACCTGTTGGAACAAGCCAATTTTTGGAGTGTCAACAATATGGTTCTTGGCTACTGTTTAGGTGGCATGCTTTCATCAATAGTAGGTGCTATAGATTCTAGGATAAACCACCTGCTCTTTATGACTACGGGTGGCCACTTGCCCAGAATACTCCATGAATCACCTGCTACCAATTTCGTCAGAAAGATGTTTAAAAAGGGATATAAGGCAGATTTCCACTTGGCCGATAGGGAGAAACTCTACAAAATATATGACGAGGACTTCCCATTAGTTAGAAATATGTCCTTAGAAGAAATTGTAAATAGCGATAGGATTCATCCCCTATTTAAAATCGACCCTATTTCCTACGCCCATCTGTTGGATATGAAAAAGGTTACCTTTATAGATGCCTATTTCGACCATACCCTGCCCATACAGTCTAGGAAGATATTATATAATGAAATGGCTGGGGCAAACAGAAAGGTGCTGCCTATAAGCCATGTAAACTGGTTGCCTTTTTCATACTTTTTAGCTAAATACATGCTTCATAAGCTAAATATAAATGCCAAAGAAATTAAGAGGGCTTTATTGACTAGGGAAGTTATGGAAAATCCTTTGGAGAAGTAATTGGTGGCCTTATGGATAGATTTAAAAGAAAGTTAAGAAAATCTTATTTCGTTGTCAACAAAATATACCTTTTTTTAGCCTTTATCTTCCTTACCATAGCCGATATAAGCTTGGGCTTTTACTATTTTTTAATTTCCCTATTCATCTACCTATGGAAGGCCTTAAGGTCTAAGGTACCCATAGAGGTGGATATGGAATTTCAAACTAAGACCTTTGTTTATAAGAAGGCCCATAAGAGAAATCTAAAATTAGACCTTTATCTTCCCTTAAAGGCTGGATATAAAAACCCTTTGGTCTTCTTCTGCCATGGTGGTGGATGGATTTCTGGCTTTAGAAATCAACCCAACAATGTTTCCTGGTGTAAATACTTGGCTTCCAAAGGATTAGCGGTGGTAAGCATCGATTATAGATATGGTTATAAAAATACCATGGAGGATATATTGTCCGATTATGCGGATGCCTTAAACTATGTTAGGAAGAATCATGAAAGATTATCTATAGATAAGGATAATATTGTCCTCATGGGCCTGTCGGCTGGTGGACACCTTTCCCTATTGTATTCCACCTACCATACCTATAATATGAATGAAGGGGAAATGGAGGGAATTAAGGGGGTTGTAGCCTATTATCCCCCTACAGATTTAAATCATATTTTCATGCCAGAAAATAAGTCTATTTTTGCTAGATTTGCAACCAGGCAGACTTTAAAGGGTAATCCTGTAGATAATAAGGAGATTTATAATTATTATTCGCCAATTAATTGGATAAGCAGTAGAATGATACCCTGTTTAATAGTCCATGGAAGGCTGGACAGTGTAGTCCCCTTTAAGTCTTCTGTGGCCTTTGTTAAGGCCTTAAAAAAGTACAAGGTTAAGTACGCCTTCCTAAGCCATAAAAAAGGAATCCACTCCTTTGATACTAGATTTAGAGATATTGGAACGGTAAATATATTGGAAAGGACAGTAAGATTTATCAAAAAGGCTGTAAATATGTAAAGTAGGTGAACTTATGCTTATTACTAAGATTGAACCTCAACAAAACCATGAAAGGGTAAATGTATATATAGATGGAAAATTCGCCTTTGGCCTTATGGAAGAAATCAAATATAAGTTTGGCCTAAGGGAAGGGATGGAGATAGATAGGGATTTTATTGAAGAAGTACTGTTGGAAGAGGAAAGCTTAAAGGCCAAGAATGTAGCCTTAAGGTTTCTAGCCTATAGGAAGAGGTCTAAGAAGGAAATCCTTGATAAATTAAAGGATAAAGGCTTTGACCAGGCCATAATAGAAAATACTTTAGATTATTTAGAGGGCTACAATTTAATAGACGATTACGACTATGCCGTTAGCTTTGTAAATGATAGGATAAACTTGAAAAAATATGGCCCCCATAGGATAAAGTTCGAGCTAGCTAGAAGGGGCATATCTCAAGAAATAATCGAAAAGGTATTAACGGAAGATGATGAATACCCCAGGGCCTTAGAGTTAGCAAAAAAGAGGCTCAATTACTATAGGGGTGACGATAGGGATAAAATATATAGGAAGTTATCAGGCTATCTTCAAAGGCGAGGTTATTCCTACCAATGTATTTCTAAGGTACTGAAAGAATTAATTGAGTAAGTGGTGATAAAATGTGCTATGTCTATATTTTAGAATGTGCTGATAAAACCCTCTATACCGGCTGGACAATGAATTTAGAGCATAGATTAAAGGTCCACAACCAAGGGAAGGCATCTAAATATACCAGGGCTCGGCTTCCCGTAAAATTGGTGTATGCTGAAAAGTTCTCCAATAAAATCAAAGCACAAAAACGGGAATATCAGATCAAACAGCTTAGTAGAGAGGACAAGCTCAAATTAATGGGAAGTAAAAAAAATATTTTATAACGACATTGTTCTACATTTTTTCGCTTGACTAAGCAGCCTTTTTAGTGTATCCTCAATATAGCTGTAATAAGCTTGTTTACAAATACACATAGGATAAAGGGGGAATGTTTATTTGAAAATTGCAATTGTAACTGACAAGTCAAGAATGGAGTTATTACCATCGGAAGAAGGGTTTAAAGAAGACGAGCAAAAGCGAAAGACCGTAGAAGAAGTTGAAAAAATACTTTCTCAAAAATACGACTGTATTTCCCTGATTGCCGATGATAATATCATCAACCATTTGAAGGCTGAAAACGTAGACCTAGTCTTTAATCTGTGTAATGGAATTAGAGGCGATAGTAAACTTGCCCAACTACCTGCTCTTCTAGAGTATGCCTCCATACCCTATACCGCATCTTCCATACTAGGTCACACCCTTGCCATTAATAAAGTGTACTCATCCAATATTTTTAAGGCGACCAACATACCTACGCCTAACTTTATTTCGATTTATGATGTAAACCAACTCAAAGATTTAGATATTAAGTTTCCTGTTTTGATAAAACCAAATGATGAAGGCTCCAGCAGGGGCATACATCAGGACAGCTTAGTTTTTGACATGGAAAGTTTAGTTAAGAAAGTTAAAGAGGAATTAGCCATATATAATCCACCTATCCTTTTGAATGAATATATAGAAGGAAGGGAATTCTCAGTAGGCGTCATAGGAAATGGAGAAGATTTGATGGTATTGCCAATTCAAGAGTTAGATCTTTCCAATCTTCCTGACGATTTTAAGAGATTCTATAGTTTCGAAATTAAGGCCTACTACAAGGATTTAACCGTATACCATATCCCTGCAAGGCTTTCAGATGAAGAAAGAAAACTTTTAGAGGATACTGCAAAGAAAGCCTTTAGAGCCTTAAGTTTAAGGGACTATGCTAGGGTGGATATAATACTTAAAGATGGTGTTCCATATGTATTGGAGGTAAATTCCCTTCCAGGACTTATGAAGGGTAAAAGCTCCTTATACAGGATGGCAGAGGCCACCGATTTAGGATATGAAGGTTTAGTCTTAAAAATAGTAGAAACGGCTATAAAGAGATATAAGCTTGAAGACGATACCTTTGATGGACCACGCATAGTAAATATTTAATAACACTTAATAGGGACTCTCCCTTATCCCTATTGGTTAATTTCTATTACATAGGGTAAAGGGAGGTACCTACTAATTCCCAAGTTCTTAGTTTTTATTTCCCCACTATCATATTTGATGGTCACCATGGACTCCACTGTAGCACCATCGATGCCTTTTAAGATTACCCTTTCCTCTCCTTCATCTAATTCCTTGTTGATTTTGTAATGGACGGGTGCTTTGACTTTATCCATTATTTTATGATGCCATTTTACCTCAGGTGGCTTTTCCTGACCGTAAAAGCCAATATATAACCTATGGCCTACTAGTTCTGACCAGATTAGAATGGGGTAGTCCTTGTCGTTTTTGAATTTAAAATCCTTATACCCGTAGGCTACCGTAGCATCTTGACCATAGGGTACATAGTTTACAGGCATGGAGTGGTTATGCCTTTCTACAATTTCTAAATCACATAATATGGCTACATTATATAGGGTAGAAGCTATCTTACACACCCCTCCACCTTCCGTTTGAACTATGTTTCCTCCTGCAAAAGATGCTCCCATCTTATAGCCTCTCTCCTTGGTATAAGGGCCTATAAGCTGGTTTTGTGAGAATATGCCTCCTGGGGGCACTACTATTCCCTTTACTGATTTAGCCGCCAGTTGAACGTTGAATTCTTCTCCGGGTAATGGGTCTATCAGTACTGCACAATAGGCGGCCATCAGGGTATTAGCATGGTTCTCCTTCTGGGCCTTTAAGAATTCTTCATCCTTTTCCCAGGGAAGATTGTTAACTGTCCCAGATATATCTGGTTCATCTATTCGGACTTCCTCTTGTTCTGCTTCATCTATCTTTATCTCGATACTTTCTTCCTTTATAGCATTTACATCCTTTCTTTCAGGATTATAGGATTCTAAAGCAAGTAGCATAGCCAAGTTGGCTAAAAAGGCCGATATTTTTTCCTTGGACATTCATAATCCTCCAATTCATCTTTTATAAAGTATATATAATAGTCTTTATTAGAAATTAGAAAATATGCATCCATCTTTACCAAGCCTAACTAATATGATAAAATGGTTTCACCAAAATAATGGAATGCTTTTGAATTTTTGATATGGGGTGGTTTTTTGGATAATTTTTTTGATAAGATAAAATCTAATCCCATAATAGCTGCAATAGACGATTTAGACCGATTAGATGAAATGTTAAATTCCCCTTGCCAAGTCCTCTTCCTATTGACGGGCAACATTTTCAATTTAAAGGAGATAGCCAGTAGGATAAAATCAAAGGGCAAAAGCCTTTATATAGCTATCGATTTCATAGATGGCTTTTCTAAGGATACCTGGGGTTTGGAATATATTGTGAAAAAGATACGCCCTGATGGGATTATAACTGCCAAAGAAAACCTGGTAAAGCTAAGCAAGGATTTGGGAGCCTTTACTATTTTGAGATTATATATAATGGATTCTAAGTCCTTAGATGCTGGCCTTGAGTCCATTAAATCCACTAGGCCTAATGCTGTTGAAATTTTACCCGGCATTATGCCTAAGATTATAGATATGATTGCTGAACATGCTAAAGTTCCCATAATTGCCAGCGGTCTTATTACAGACGAGGAGGATGTAATAAATGTCTTAAACTCTGGAGCAATAGCCATATCCAGCAGTAATGAGGATATATTAAATTTATAAAGTCATCTCCCCTATCCTCAGGGAGATGACTTTTGTTAAGATATATTTAATTAAGACTATTAACTAAACTATATTCATCAGCTCTCTAAACTCCTTGGACTGACTTCGGCTTACTGGTATTTTAACGTCTACACCCTTTAAAGTTACATTGAATGTAGAGTTGAACCATGGTTCTATAAACTCTATTAAGTCTAAGTTTATGAGGAAGGATTTATGAGACCTAAAGAAGCTGGCCTTGTCTAGCTTTTGGCTAAGCTGGCTTAGGGTGCAGTTTATAATAAATTTACCCTTAGCGCTGACTATTACCGTGTTTTTATCTTCTACCGTTGCATATATTATCTCCCTTATATCTATAGGAATGAGTTTTCCATTTTTATAGGCACAGATTCTGGTAGGATTGTTTTCACCCTTCTCCTTAATATTGTCTATAAAGCTATTCAATTTATTGTAGAAGGCCTCCCTCTCCCCATTGAAATTATCCATAATCTTTTCCATTCCCTTTTCCATCCGCTCTTCTGATATAGGCTTTAATATATAGTCTACTGCATTGACTTCAAAAGCCTTTATTGCATACTCCTCATAGGCAGTTACAAATACTATATAGGGCTTGTGGTTACCTTCAACTATCTTCTTTGCCACATCTATTCCATTTATCTTAGGCATTTTGATGTCTAAGAAGAGTAGGTCTGGTTTTAACTTTTCGTTTAATTCAAGAGCCTCTTCCCCATGATCAGCTTCTGCTATAATATCAATTCCTTCATAATTTTCTAAAATATATTTAAGTTCTTCACGGGCAGGAGCTTCGTCATCTACGATTAATGCTCTAATCATACAGCTATCCTCCTTTCCTTCTTGGGGATTCTCATCTTAACAGTTGTGCCATAACCCAATTCGCTTTCTATGATCAAACCGTATTTTTCTCCATACATGGTCTTTAGCCTATTGTTTACATTCTTAAGGCCTATGCCAGTAGAAGCCTCCTCATCCAATAAAGTGGATAATAGTTCTTGGCTCATGCCTACACCATCATCCCTTACAATTAGCTCCGTTTCCCTAGCCTTATCTATAGCCCTTATCTCTACCGTTCCCCCATCTATCTTTTCAAAAATACCATGTTTTACAGCATTTTCCACTAAAGGCTGGAGTAATAGTGGTGGTAGGGTGCAATCTATATTTTCTGGGATATCATAGATGACATTAAGTTTGTCTCCAAATCTAGCCTTTTCAATTTCTAGATAGGTTTTTATATTCTCTATTTCCATGTGTAGATTGACTTCATTGCTAGTTTCTTGAAGGTTATTTCTAAAGTAATTGCTTAGATGGATTAAAAGCCTTCTAGCATTACCGGGTTGAGTTCTTATGAGAGATACAATAGTGTTTATAGCATTAAATAGGAAATGAGGATTTATCTGAGCTTGTAAGGCCTTTAACTCAGATTTGGCCAGTAATTCCGATTGATAGTCTATTTTACTTAGTTCTAATTGAGTTGAAAATAGCTGGCCTAAGCCTAAAGCCAGAGCAGATTCCACCTTGGTAATGGAATTCTCCTGGTCTTTATACATTTTTAAAGTACCAACTACCTTGTCCCCTTCCATTAGGGGAATGATTATTGCCGATTTCAGTTCACATTCTGGATTTTCACAGTCGATTTCAGCCTTGGAATTGGCAATAACATATTTTCCCGTTTGTATTACTTCCTTTGTTAAGCTAGTTCTAATAGGGCTGCCAGCAAGATGGTGGGCTTGGCCTAAGCCTACATGGGCTAGTATCTTTTCCTTATCTGTAATGGCCACCGCCTTTACTCCAGTCATATCGTTGATGATATTTACTACCTCTAGGGCAGTTTCTTCATTCAATCCCCTTCTAAAGTACTTTAAAGTTTTATTGGCAATCTTTAAAGCCAATTGGGCCTGGAAGGCTTCAGCCCTTTCTAAGTCTTTCATTACACTATGGATTATGGATATGCATACGGCTATTCCCAATCCGTTGGCAAGAATCATAGGAATACCTATGATCTTTACCAGCTCGAAGGCAGCAGAGAAGGGCTTTGAAAAGGTTAAAATTATGAGCATCTGCCAAACTTCTGCAACCATTCCAGTTACAAAAGCAAATAATACTTTATTTCCCGATTTGTCTATTTCCTTCTTTAAAAAGCCAGCAATTATCCCTTCAGTAAAGGTTGATAAGGCACAAGAAAAGGCAGTAAAGCCTCCTATATCGATTAAATATCTATGACCACCTGCTATAAGGCCTGATAAGGTCCCAACAAAAGGACCACCTAATAGTCCACCTACAAAAACTCCAATTACTCTAGCATTGGCAATAGCCCCTCTAATGGGTATTCCCGTATAGGTTCCTATAATTCCATAGATGCCAAATATGATGGATAGAAATATTTTATCCTTAAAATCTATCTTCTGTTTAGTGACCAAACTCCTAAAAGGCTTTATTCTGGTCATTATAAAGGACAATAGCATAATTAGTCCAACACGGCTGAGTAAATTTTCAAATAATATTACTAACAGAGGAAACACCTCCCTTGTGTTAACTCTATTATATTCCACTACTGAAACATTTACAATATGCTATTCTGTGGATATTAAAAAATCAGCAACTAACTATTTAGTTGCTGATTTCCTTTAAGAACTCATCTTCCCATAGCTGAGGATATCTGCCAACAGCCCATTCAGCCATTATTACCCTCTCAGCTGGTTTTAGTCTTATATTAGCTATGGGGCTACCGCCTATACCCCCTTCTTCTTCCATGGGATAAATGAATATGTCGTTTTGGGTTAATACTATTAGAACATCTCCATTAGGTGAGGTAAAAAGGTCTAAGGCTTCAGGAATTTTTGCCTTTACCTTATTCCAGGGAATGGTAAGTTCATCATAGTAGATTACTTCTTTAGGTGGTATTGCCCTAACGGGGAAATTCCTGTAACTATAAACCCCATTTTCTACAAAATTAACCCTTCCATTAATGGTCCAATAACCATTCCTTCTAAATAGCCCAAAACTCTCCTCATTTGGCTTTAAATCTATCAAGCTATTTTTATATTCTTCATTGCTGGATAAGACTTCCCTGTTAAATCCTTCATAAAAGGCTTCCCTACCCATTTCCCCTAAAACATCTGAAATCAATAGGGGCTTAGACTTTCCAATGCTGTCTATGGGATAAAATTCTAACAGCCTCTCACCCTTGCTCCTATAATGGATGTTCTCAATGGATATATAGTCGTTTCCAATATATAGTATATTCTTAATGGTATGGGCTTTGGATTCTTCACTTACTAACCGATTATTATCCTCAGCCTCCTTAGACTTACTTAAGGGATATGCAATGATACTATCGTTTATCTTACCATCATCTTCCTCCCTATGGACTTCCACCTTCCAAAATCCTGTCCTTCTAGGAAGCAATATATTATCCATTTCATATATGCTAACTATCTCCCTGTTGACAGCCCTAATAAATAGGGTCCTGTAGTTCCATTTCTCTATACCTTTTTGGCTATTTTCCAAGTCTAAGGATTTCAAGCCTAATAAGACTCCGGTCATTATAGTTTCCTCATCGGTGGATTGGGCTGTATCCATTAGAATATCCGCCTCAAATTCTACAGCCTCCATCATTTGAGATTCTACATCATCAGAAACCTTATTCAATAGGAAGAATACTCCATCCATACTGACCATTATGGTATCATCGGATATCTTCAAAAACTCATAAAAGAACTGCTCTATGCCTCTAACGGATATTACTTCTATTTCATCTAACTCCAAATCTAATATTTCTGGAGTAATCTTATAATGGTATCTTAAATACTCTTCTGTGTTTACCCTTTTCATCCTAAAGGAGGGCTCGGTACAATTTTCATCTCCTAAGGTGATGAATTCATTATGGAAGATAGCCTCTCTGCCTATATAGGATTTTGCCTCCTCCTCATCCATGGTACTCATGGCATTTAGTTTGTAATCGGAAAATACATACTTTCCGGAAATAGGTATATTTATATTGCTTGGAGATTCTAGGTTGTCGTATAGTTCTATGCTGTCCATACTGCATGAAGTAATCAATAAAGCTATTATTATAAATAGGGTTAAAATCAATACCTTTTTCATTGGTCTTTCTCTCCTTCTATGGGGATGGCAACAGTTACCCTGGTGCCTTGGTTTAATTTGCTTTCTATTTCTAGGCTTCCCTGGTGGAGTTTCACAATTTCATCGCATATGGCCAGGCCTAGTCCACTATTAGATTTGCTATTCTTCCCTTTATAGAATTTTTCCTTTATATAGGGCAAATCTTCTTCATCGATACCGTAGCCATTATCTATGACCTCTATTATTATGTCCTCCCCTTCTCTTCTTGCATTTAATTCAACCCTTCCTCCTTCAGGAGTAAATTTAAAGGCATTGTCCAATAAATTGATCAACACCTGTTTTATTCTGTTTTCATCGGCATAAATATGAGGTAGATTGGGTTCATATTGGATAATAAATTCTATGTTTTTGTCTTTGGCAGTAAATTGGAATTGTTTGCCGACCTGCTCTATGGATTCCATTAAATCTATTTGGCTCTTCTCCAAGCTAATCCTTCCCGAAACGAAGCGAGAAAAATCCAGTAATTCTTCCACCATATTGGATAATCTGTCGCTTTCCTTTTCGATTATATCTAATCCATCCAATAAAAGTTCCTTATCCCTCGCATCACCAGATTTTAAAGTTATGGCCCAGCCCTTGATGGATGTTAAGGGAGTTCTTAATTCATGGGATATGGAAGAAATGAAATCATTTTTTAGCTCTTCCCTTCTTATCAGTTCTTCAGCCATATAGTTTAGGGTGTCTGACAGCTTGCCTATTTCATCATCAGCCCTTTTCTTAGACCTGATCTTCAAGTTGCCAGCCGCCATTTCTTCGGCTACCCCCGTCACTTCCTTTAGGGGGTGGACTATGGTATTGGCAAGAAACAGGCTAATGATTCCAGATATTATAACTACTATTAGGCCAACTATTATAAACACCTGGGTAATATTTTTTATTATATTGTTAACATTTTTAAGGGTTGAAACAAACCTTAATATTCCTATGATTTCACCATCCACTATCAAGGGATAAGCTACTGCCATTACCGGTGAGGTATCATAGTCCACATTCCCTATCCAAGTGCCCTTAACGCCTTCCAGGGCCCTTATAACATCTGTGGTGTTTATTACATCCGAAGAGCTTAAGGCCCCTATGGAATCCATTAAAATTTTTCCATCTCTATCCAATATCTGTACCTGGGCCTTGGTTTGACGCCAAAAAACATCGATATCATCCATGATTATCTCTTCCAGTGGATTAGAAGAAAAGTATCTATGATAAAAGTCTGCCGACAGGATTACTTGATTGGAGAGGATTTCCTCAAAACCCTTGTAATAATATTGTTTTACTGCATTGGCTAAAAAAACCTCCAATATCAATACCGTCATAATGATTACCAACATGAAGTTTCCAACCAATCTTTTCTTTATGCTAGTTTTCATCTTTTCCTCCCAGGATTAATTTTTGTCCCTCCATCTGTATCCTACACCCCAAACCGTCTCTATATATTGAGGGTTGCTGGCGTCCTCTTCTATTTTAGACCTTAGCCGCCTCACATTTACATCTACAATTTTAGAATCCCCCATAAAATCATATCCCCATACCATATTGAGTATTTCATCCCTACTAAAGGCCTTACCAGGGTTTTCAATGAAAAGCTTGATTATGGAGTATTCCGTTGGAGTTAGCTCGATTTCCTTTCCATCCTTATAGAACTTTCTGGAGTACTTATCCATCTTAAAGGGTTCCTCTATTATGGTGTTTTCATCCTCATCCTTGTTATAATATATCCTTCTTAGGAGAGACTTTACCCTTAGGACTAGTTCAATGGGATTGAAGGGTTTTACCATGTAATCATCGGTGCCATATTCTAATCCCATTATCTTATCAATATCTTGTGATTTTGCTGTCAGCATAATTATCCCAATAGTAGGATAATTCTTTCTAAGTATTTTACATACTTCGAATCCGTCTATTCCGGGTAACATTATATCTAGTACTACCACATCTATCTTTTTGTTTTCCGCTATACTCAAACCTTCTTCACCACTTGCAGCCTCTTCTACTAGGAATCCTTCTCTCTCTAAATTGATTTTAACAAATTTTCTAATATGTTCTTCATCTTCCACTATAAGAATCCTTTTTTCACTTGCCATTTTTATACCTCCAGATAAAAATTAAGAATTATTCTAGCATGTGGAATTCATAGCCCTTTTCTTGTAAGTATTCTATAATATAGGGTAACGATTCAACTGTTGTATATTTTGCATCTGTATCATGCATTAAAACTATAAGTTCTTTCTGCCCTCTAAAGGTAGATTTAAATCTTTGAAACAGCCTATCTTTAGGTATATAATGGCCCTCAGCATCTCCATTTAGGGAGTTCCAATCATAATAGGTGTATCCCCTTTCTACTACCGCTTCTCTAAAGGGAGCCCTTTCCTCTCCAAAAGAACCTCCAGGAAATCTAAATAATTTGGTTTCAAAATCCTCGCCTAAGACATTTTTTAAAAGCCTATCGGTTATTTCGATTTCCTTTAACAGATTGGAAATATTCCTATAAACGTATTCATATCTGTGGCTATAGGTATGATTCCCTATAGCATGTCCTTCTTCATAAATCCTTCTTAGTATATCTGGATTCTTTTCAGCTGCATGGCCTACCACAAAAAAGGTAGCCTTTATGTTGTATTCCTTCAGTACATCTAACACTCTTGGAGTAACCTGGGCAGATGGTCCATCATCGAAGGTTAAGTAGGCCCTTTTTACTCCACTATTATCTATATTTTGCTCAAGCTTATTATCTTTGTTATCATTAGCCTTATGGTCTACAGCCGCCTGGCCTTTATCCGCCCTATCATCAGCTATTTTTTCTCCAGCCATCTCAGCTTTTTTAGCCTTCTCTTCCTTTAGTCTTTCTTCTTCCAATCTTTTAATCCTCTCTTCTTCAGCTTCCTTTATCTTTCTTTCGTGCTGTAGGGCTAAATTAATGGCAGATTTATCCGACATTAAAGAGATGCTTTCTTCTAGGTTCCCTGCTAATACCACATCAGAGGCTGTCCTTTTATAGCGGTTGTAGGAGGTCCCTAGACCGAGGAATAATAAAATGAATATAATGGAAAGTATCATAGCAAATCTAATTAACTTTATCTTTTTACTAGTTTGCAGACTTTTTTTCATGTATATTCCTCATTCCTTTGCATATTTTTTGTCTCTATATATAGAATACTACATATTGACATAATTTTCATTACAAAATAGTTACAAAGAACTAAATAGGCTTAATAAGCCTATTTATTGAGTATCCTAATTAGTAGAAGACATATGGATTTATTCGCCTAATTAACTCCGATATAAGAATTATGGATATGATATCCCTAACCAGCCTTCTTCTGCCATAGAAGGGCCTTTGGGTCACTCTGTATCTGCCCCTTCTTTCTATGGGGTCTTCATCTATTTCTGGACATTCATAGGCCATCTTTTCATAGACTTGGTCAATCATAGCCTCCATATCCTCTTTTGGGATACTTCTAATTTCCTTTTTCTTCTCCATGTACTTATCTATGGATTCCATGACTTTAGGATATATCCTGTAATAGAGTTCTGGATAGTTGTAATCCATAAAAAAACCTCCTCATGCATAGTTAGTATATAATATGCATGGGGAGGTCCAATTGATACTCCTTTTAGGAAACTAATCCTCTAAATTGAGACCTGTATAGATTTGCATATATATAGCCTCTTCGCAGTAGTTCCTCGTGGCTGCCCCTTTCTTCAATTCCTTCATTGGTTAGCACTACAATTTCATCTGCATTCTTTATGGTTGATAACCTATGAGCTATTATTAGAGTGGTTCTACCCTCTGCTAACTCCTCCAGTGATTCTTGAATCAGCAATTCAGTTTGATTGTCTAAGGCGGAGGTAGCTTCGTCAAGGATTAAGATTGGAGGATCCTTCAAAAATAGTCTAGCTATTGAAATCCTCTGCTTCTGCCCTCCCGATAGTTTAACTCCCTTTTCCCCTATATAGGTGTCATAGCCATCAGGCAGGGTCATGATAAAGTCATGGATTCTTGCCTTTTTAGCTGCCTTAATTACTTCTTCTTCAGATTTTGTAGGGTCTCCATAGGAGATATTATCCATTATGGTGCCAGTAAATAGGAATACATCCTGTTGAACTAGGCCTATATTCTTTCTTAGAGATTTAAGGGTAATATCCTGTATATTCTTGCCGTCAATTAAAATCTCACCTTCATTTATATCATAAAAGCGTGGAATTAAATGACATAGTGTGGTCTTTCCTGCTCCCGAAGGTCCTACAATTGCAACAGTCTTTCCTGCTTCAATCTTTAGATTTAAATTGGATAATACTCTATTTTCCCCATTGGTATAGCTGAAGGATACATTCCTAAATTCAATGTCCCCTTTAACATCGGTTAGTTCAATAGCATCTTCCTTATCCTTTATATCTGGTTCAATATTCATTATTTCTACAAACCTTTCAAAGCCAGTCATCCCATCCTGATACTGCTGCATGAAATCGGCTAGTCTTCTGATGGGTTGCATGAAATAGTTGACGTATAGGGTATAGGCCAGCAGATCTCCGATGGTTAGATAAGCTCTGTAAACTAAATATCCTCCTAGGCTTATGACTACTAGGTTCAAAACATTGGTCATAATCCCCATGCCTGCTACGAATTCTGCCATGGCCTTAAAAGAGCCCTTTCTTGCCTCCTTATACTGGCTATTGTTATATTGGAACTTTTCTATTTCATAATCCTCATTGGTAAAAGACTTAGCCACCCTAATACCCGATATGCTGTTTTCCAGCTGGGCATTTACATTGGCAATTTTTTGCCTAACCAGCCTAAAAGAATCCCTCATCTTGATTCTCTTCTTCATGGCAAATAGTATCAACAAGGGTACAAAGGCAAATATAATTAGGGTTAGCCTCCATTCAATCCTTATCAATAGGATGAAAGAGCCTATTAACATTACTGATGATATGAATAAATCTTCAGGTCCATGGTGAGCCAATTCTGTTATGTCCCTTAGGTCATTTACTATCCTAGACATTATATGGCCAGTTTTGTTGTTGTCGTAGTAGCTAAAGGGTAAAGTTTGTAAATGGGTAAATAGATCTCTTCTCATATCGTGTTCGATATAAACTCCTAAAACATGTCCCCAATAGGATACGATGTAGTAACTGATATATCTGAATATAAACAAAATTATCATTATAATAGTCCATCTGAGCAATAAATCCATTCTGCCAGCTGGTATTATTTCATTGACTATTTCCCTTGAAACCATTGGAAATACCAAATCGAAGGCAGATATTAAAAAGGCACAGAACATATCCAAGAAGAACAATTTTTTATGGGGTTTATAATAGGAAATAAACCGCTTTAGCATATTAAACCTCCTCCCTTAAAAGCTTATACAGCTTGCCTAAATTGGTTAATAAATTCTCTACTTCTTCCTCCTCCATATTCATTAAGGCCGTATGGGTAACTCTAGTGCTCCTTTCCCTTTTAATGGTTTTAATTAGGTCTAATCCTTTTTCCGTTAATATGACTCTGGTAATCCTCCTATCATTTGGGTCTCCCACTCTTTCCACCAGCCCCTTTTCCTCCAGGCGGGATATCTTTTCCGAAATGGTATTTTGTGCTCTGCTAAATTTGTTGGATATTTCATTGATGGTAGGGGAGGCTTTTTTTCTTAAAAATATCAGTATATGAAACTGGTCAAAGGTTAAACCATATTCTTGTGCTATTTTATGTCCCCTTCTATGAATGATGTCGTGACAGCCTTTGATATAATCCGAAATCATTTCCGATGCTTCTTTTAATTCCATCTTCTCAGCTCCAAGTTTAGATTAGCTAATATATCGCATAGCGATATTATAGCATCTTTAATATGGCATTTCAAGCCTTAAAATAAATACTGTAAAATCCCTACTAGTAGCTAGAAGGGATTTCTTCATAATGGATTATGAAGGATATTAAATAGTAAATCATATATATGAAGGTAATATTGCCAGTATCGTTTAGTATAAAAGCAATAATACTTGTAATGAGTATTATGTAGGCCTCATCCTTGACCTTCCTAAGCTTAGGTAATAAAATTCTAAGGGCCACAAGCTGTGAGATTATTACTATACTAAAAGGGGGTAAAATGGTCAACTTAATCAGTTCCTTAGCCTTTACAACCAGCATATCTATAAATTCTCTTACCCCATAAGTCCTTATTCTAATAAAGAAATTTATTGCGTGGCTCTTTTCATAGCTAAGATAGTCAAAATACATATTTATACTAAATAGTATGATGGCAGCTATTATAAAAGTAGCCACCCTTTTTGCATTCCACTTTTCCCTAAACACATTGAAATATAAGGCTATTAAAAATAGGGCTGATGCAGCTATAAATCCCCCCGTATTTGCACCATAATCGGCAGACAGGACTATTATATTTATAAATAAGAATATAAAGGGGATTAAATCCCTTATAGGCTTTTTCTTGATAAGTTCCATAATAAAACGGCTGCTTATAACGGAAGTTACCAATAGGACTCCCATTATGCCATTGTTAAAGCCATAGTATCTAGCCCCATAAAAGAGGTTGTTAAATCCTATGTAAGAGTTATAGAGTATTTCAGGATTAAAAAAGCCTCCATAAAGGATTAGCCCATAGCTTAGGGTAGCGAATAGCCCTATGGTATTTATGCCCTTTTCCGTTACAAATATGGTGATTATATAGGATACAAGTAGGTTTATTACAAGATAGAGAACAATATTTATATGGAAGTTGGATAAACCCATTAGAAGTCCAATAAATAGATTTATGATGGCAAAATTGGAAGGTAATTTTATGCTGTCAAGCTTATCCTTCCTGCCCTTATATAGACAATAGGCTATGTAAAACTGTACAGCATATATAAGGCCATGGAATAGATAGGCCAGTAATATTAGATTGAGGCTTTTATTAAATAGACCCTTAACATATTCCACATTGTCCTTTTCCCTTATTATTTCTATCCTATTGCCTATTATGGAACTGTCTTCCCTCCCATAGATGGATAGGACTTCTCCGTATATATCTTCCAAACTTATAAAGCCATTCCTCTTGGTAGACAGGCTAGTTATTATCCCATTATTCCTTCCACTTATATAGGTAATAGGGACTAGAGTCCTATTAATTACATACTTAATGCTTTCAGGTACATTCTGTGGAAGCATTAAAATATTAAAATCCTTATATTCTTCTATTAAATCCTGTAGAAGCTCTATTCTTTCATTTTTTCCTTCCACTTGGAAGGATAATATTAATAGATTGGAGTTAGAAAGATTGCTATCAAGCTTTTCAAAGAGCCATTCCCTATCGTATACTATTTCTATTTCTCCACTTTTTATATGGCCAGTTTTGTCTGCAGCTATTAGGGCAGAGGAATTATCTCCTATATAAGATATTCCTATGTCCTTTAGCCTTTCTCCTAATAGACAATCCTCTACTTGGTCCACCAGAGTATTTAAATTATCCAACATGTCCTGAAAGCCAGATATGGCGATGGAACCATCTGGGGCTTTTTCTAGACCCTTATAGTATTTTTCATCTAGCCCTACCTTTCTACCAAGGGCTATTGATAAAAAGAGGCTTTCATCCCCTTGCGGCCTTCTGGTTTTTATATTAACAAACCCAGCCCCAAAATCGATTCCATCAGTAATTTCTTCCATCATGTTAAAATCCAATTGGTCTAACAATACTAAAATTGTCTTTTCCCCTTGGGCAACAGAGCTATTGCTAAATAAGAATATGAAAATTATAGCCATAATTATTACATTATATCTTTTCATATCTTCACCCTTAAAAAATGATATAGTTTATAATACTAAATATCCCCAATGTTATGGAAAAAACGCCCAGTAATACCTTATATCTGAAAAAAGGAGTATCTTTATCCATTGGTTTTTCTACTATATTCCTTCCACTTTCTACTTTCACTATTATATATCTTTCGCTTAATATCAAATACAAGCCTAATATCAAGAATAATATAGCTGTTACTAACATTTCATCGCCTCATTTATATGATATTTGAAATTTTCTTTTCCAATTCCAATACCCTTTCATCCTTAAATATGATTTTGTCTATAATTCCTTTGGCAACTTCATATTGTCCCTTTTTGTAGTAGCAAAGGGCCTTAAAATAGAGCATGTTGTCCTCATTGCCATATTTACTTGCCAAGTTGAAGTATACAATTGCCATATGGTAGTTTTGGTCCATGAAATAGGATTTACCTATGGCTACATAAGAATTATATACGCCTTTATTATCTCCTTCCTTGAAATAATATAGAAGGCTTTTTTGCAAATGGGTTATGGCACAGAAGTACAGACCATTCTTATAAAGGACCTTTCCTTTTAATTTCAGAGATTTTGCCAATAGATCTGTAAAGGCATACTTTTCTGCTAAATATATTGCCTTATATAATTCCCTATACTTATTATATTTATTTAGCTTATTGTTATTAGAAACCCTCTCAAGACTCTTATCACACAGTTCCTTGGCAATATCCCTTTCAGTCTTTATAAAATATGATGGTGTAATATTGATATCTATATTCTTTTCCTTTGCCTTATTATTGATTGTATCAGCCAGGTAGGTTGCATTTATCATATTTATAGGCCTTTTCCCATTTTCAAACATGGAGATATAATTTTTCGATATGTTATTGCTGGCCAGTTCTGCTTGAGTTAGTCCCAGTTTTTTTCTTAACTTCCTTAGCCGTTGCCCTGGGCTTAATATCTTTAATTCTTCCATGTTTATCCTCCTACTTCTAATCAACAATTTCTTTAATCTAACCTATCGTAAACCCAGTTTATTATATCCAGTAAAATTTTATCCTTTTCTTCTTCATTCAATATCTCGTGATAAATATCGTCATAGATTTTAATCTCCTTATCCATGGACTTAATATTGTTATAGAGGAAGATAGATGCTTCCCTTGGAACGATTTTATCTTTTTCTCCATGAAGGATTAAGCAAGGATAAGCGTATTTAGAAATATTTTTGCCTATCCAGCTTGTGCCCTTGACTAGGAATTCAACATAGAACTTCAATGTTGCCTCCTTTAAAACTAAGGGGTCCTTTTCATAATCATCTACCACTTTAGCTACACTGCAAATATCTTTAGAAACAGGGTTTTTGATTTTTAACTTAGGCAGTATTAAACTCAAGAAGTTACAAATATCCCCCTTTATACCCTCTAGCTGAGGAGTTCTCCTTACAGCTGCCCCAGAGAAAATCTGCCCCCTTAGTTTGTTTGGATATTTTAATCCATATAAGCATGTAATAAAGCCTCCCATGCTGTGGCCTAACATGAATAAGGGCAGATGGGAGTGCTCCTCACTTGCAAGATTAACCATTACATCTGCATCTTCGGCAAATTCCATAAAGTCATCTATGTGCCCCTTTGGACTTTCCGTCCTTCCATGTCCTCTTAGGTCGTATCTATAGACTCCAATTTTAGCCTCATTCAATTTCTCTGTCACATAGTCATACCTATTTAGATGTTCTGCAAAACCATGATTGATAATTATATTTGCTTTTACATCCTTTGGTATATCCTTTCTAATATAGAGTTTAGTGTTATCCTTGCTGTAGATATAAGTTTCCATTCCAATATCCCCCTAATTCATATTACATAGTTTTTTATACCTACAATATATCTGGCAATCTTTAGCCATTTCGTACTCTTCTATAGCATCCTTTGAGTTTATAAATCTTATAAATTCTACCAAATCCCTATAATTTTTTTGTAAACTGCCTTCATCGGTAGGGATTTCAACCATTTCTCCCGTCTCTAAAAAGAGAATGGCTGCCCTTTTTATTTCCATATTGGTAATTCTCTTGAAGGCATTGGCATAAAGTTGTAGTTGCGGTTCATAGACTTTAACCAATTGGGATAGATTTTTAACCCTATTGGTTTTAAAGTCTAAGATTTCAGCCTTCCCATCTTTGATATTTATTCTATCTATTATACCATTTAGATAAACATCCTCTACCTTCAAATAAAATTCCTTTTCGGAATAAATATGGTCGTAATCCTCGTCATAATATTTCAGATAATTTTCCATATATATTTTAAGTTCTTTCCCTATTCCCTCATTATAGTCTAATCCAAAGGAGTGAACTACCCTTTTCATTAGCTCTTCTGCTTCCATGCCCATTTTATAATACTGGCAAAACTTATGCATTATATCCCCTTTTAAGGTGGGCTCCAAAATAGAACCTTCTCCCCCTTGATGGCTAGATTCTAATTCTAATGGAAGCCTACTATAATAACTTAGGAAAAACCTTCTCCTGCACTGTTTAAAGTCAATATATTGGGATGGGCTTATCCTGGTAAAAGCCCTCTTATTATATCCTTCTAGACTTGCTATCAATGGGAAATCCTTATGCCTGGAGGAGTCAAGCTTAATCCCTCTTCCCAGCCCCTTTATAGTTTGCCTGCTAGAGGGCTGTTTTTTCACCCTATCTATTAGGGTTATCCTATCATAATCTAATAGGTCTTTAATCATCTTCTTAAATCCACTATCCTTGCCCTGATTCCCGATTATCAACCTTTTTTGTGCCCTGGTCATGGCTACATATAATAATCGCTTGTACTCCTCATCTTCTAAAAGTTTCCTATTCCCTTTTATTTTATCATAAAAAGGGGAGACTTTATCATATTTAAAAGCAATTCCCCTATCTTTATCCAATAAAATATAGGGTCTGTTGTAATTAAAAGCTCTGGCCATCTGTGGAATTATGACTACTGGAAATTGTAATCCCTTGGATTTATGGATGGTCATAAGCTTAACTACATCTGCATCTTCTGAATAGATCTTGGCTTGGGATTCATCGGAATCCTTTATCCTTTCGATATAATCTATAAAATCTTCCAATGACCCTGAGCTATTTCTGTCGAAGTCGAGGGCTAGGCTTAAGAACTTATATACATTGGAAACCAATTGCCTTCCTGAAGGGTATAGCATAAGGCTTTCTAGGTAATGGGTAGAATCAATTAACTCCTCTAACAGATGATTTATTCCATAAAGGTCCTTCTTTATCATAAGCTTATGAATTAATGCTCTTGCCTTGTCAAGCTTCTTTCTTTCCACTTCATCTATATATTCTATATCCTTATCCATGGTATCTAATAAAGAGCCTTGTCTGTACCTTAAAAGCCAATAAAGGGTTTTATCCGAGACCCCAACCATGGGGCTTCTTAAAAAACCTATAGTTGAAATGGTATCAAATCTATTGCTGATAGCCTTTAATCCATTGATTAAATCTACAACCTCCTGCCTATGATAAAATCCCTTGCCTCCAGCATTATAATAGGGTATGCCATACTCAACTAGGCTGTCTTCATATATATAGTCTAAAGTTGTAGCCCTAAAAAGAAGGGCGAAATCTCCATACTTAAATTCACCCGCATCCACCAATTCCTTTATTCTACTAGCAATTAACCGGCTTTCATAAAAGGCATTATACTCTGTTGCATCAACATTGGCAGGTGGCTTTAAATCCTCTTTTTCTAAAATCTCTACATCTATCTGATTGCTGGATTTATGGTAACTTTTTAAGCCTATATAGCTTTCCTCCATCAACTTATGGAATAAGGAGTTTACAAAGTCCAATATGGTATCTACAGTTCTAAAGTTTATATCCAGCTTTATGGGTTCTACACTGGAATATTCTTTAATATCCTCCATTACATCATAAAAAACCTCTAAATCCGCCCCTCTAAAACCATATATGGACTGCTTTGGGTCTCCTACTATGAATAGGTTGTTCCTATCTAAGGTATTTTTTTTAGAACAGAGCTTATAAAATATCTTTTTCTGCAATTCATTAGTATCTTGGAATTCATCTATCATGAAATATCTAAACTTTTTCTGATATTTTTCCCTGATACCTTCATCCTCTAATAATTGTAGAGCCAATAGCTGTAAATCGTCATAATCAAGGCTTCCAAGCTTATCCTTTTCTTCCCTGTACCTACTGTCTATTTCCAGTAATAGTTTAAAAATCCCTTGGTAAGCCCATAGATTTTCCTTCTCCTTTATAAAGAGACCCCTTAAGATAGCCTCCTTTAGGCTTTCTATCCTTTCTGCTTCCTTTGAATTAGTCCCTATATTTTCATATAGATATTCTAATATATTGGCTAAATCCTTCCTTTCATACTTTCCTTCATAGAAAGCTATCCAAATCGGATGGGTCTTAAGCTTATAGATTTTAGCATTCTTCCTAGCCTTATCCATCAGATACAGGAAACTATCCTTGATAAGTTGTAAATCCTCCTCATCTATTTGGATATTGGAAATATAAGATAGGGTCATATCCCTTACCCTTTCAATGGAATAGCCTACGGTCCTTATCTTATGATAGATGGACTTTAATTCCTCAGCCACTTTATCTAGATGGTCCCTCTTAAATAGCTTAACTAGCTTATATATGTCTTCATCCTCTTCTATAAATTCTAGTAGGACTTCTAATATGGTCTCTTCTAGTAAAAGGTCTGCCTCCTCCTGTTCTAGCACGTTAAACATGGGATCAATTCCTAGGCTTAAGGGGTTCTCCCTTATTAGATTCCCGCAGAAGCTGTGGATGGTGGAGATATTGGCCTTCTCCATATCCCTATAGAATCTAATCCATTTTTCCCCTTGAGGAAATCTTTTCTTTATTTCCTCCCTTATCCTTTCCTTCATCTCCTGGGTAGCCTTTTTGGTAAAGGTTATGGCTACTATGGATTCGACCTCCTTGTTCTCCTCTAATCCCCCATGTTCAAGTATATGGACATATCTTTCAGTAAGGACCTTAGTTTTCCCTGTACCTGCACCTGCATTTACGGCCAAATTACTATCTATGCTAGTAATGGCTAGCTTTTGTTCTTTGGTCTTGTCCATCATTCTACCTCCCAAGTTTGCTTATATCTACAGATTTGCCTATATATACAATAGGAAGAACACTCTAGTGGATTGACTGAAAAGTTACCAGCAAGGATAGATTCAATAAAGAACTTAATATGTTGCTTGGTGGTATTTAACAATTCCTCCAGCTCTTCTTCAGTTAGTGCCCCCCTGTTTGTCTTACTGATCAAATTCTTTTCATCTACATGACCAAGTTTTGCCTGGAATTCACCAGTAGAAATTATACCATAAAAGGCTGCTACCACCTGTCTTTCCTGTGACATTATATAGATGGGTAGCTGTAGGGACAGGCCAGCTTTCATATGGCCTATATCCCTTATATTGGAGCTAGAGTTTTTGTAATCTATTATTATATACTTATCTTCATCTACATACTTGTCAATCCTATCTATAACGCCGGCAAAGGGTATTTTCATACCATCTATTTCTATTTGGAAGGGCTTTGTTCTTCCAAAGGATATTTCATAGCCTACTGGTACTATTTTCTTCTTCATCCTGCTGAGCCTATTTAAATCGGATTGTATGAATTCCAGTATTCTACTTGCATTGTTTTCTATTCTAAGCTGCCAGAGTTTAGAATCTAAATCTATGTTAAGCAAGTTCATATTATCCCTTATCTTACTGACTATAAAATCGTAGGTTTCTTCTGGATTAAAGTCCTTCTCCCCCATAATATGTGCCCTTATCTCCTCTTGGTAAGCATTGTAATATTCTTTTAACACCTGATGATTCACCTGTCCCCTATCCAAGGGAGTAAAATCTTGAAACTGCCTCTCCATCTCCTCCACATTTAAAAGATTGTTCAAGAGGAAGTAATAAGGACACCTTCCATAGGATTCTAAGTAGCTGATGGAATATACCTTCTTCTTATGGATATTCCTTATATCCTCTGCTATATATTCATCCTCTATATTGCCGCTGTATTGGTTAAATTCCCTTTTATCCCTTTCTGCCTCACATTTAATCCTTTCATCTATTTCCAGTAGAATATCTTCCTCTATACAGCCGTAGATTGGAATTTGCTCCTCTTTATTAGAATTCAAAGTGTAAGTTTCCAATAAATACTGGTATAATTCTCTCCTGGTGGTCAGCTGATCGGCCTCTTCCTTGATTATATAATCCATGTCTACTTCTATTAGATTAAGCTTTTCTTTAACATCCTTCCCATTAATGGAGTTTAAAAGCTCATCTAAAAAGATGGAGGGTATATCCTTTTCATCCTCCGTAGCATTTTCCGAATAGGATAGGCATAGTTTTTCCTTACAGCTGGCAATGGCAGTTGAAAATAGGATTGCCTCCTTATCCAATTTTTCATAGTAGTTCTTTACATCCAATCCCATATCCTTTAATGTATGATAATTTTCCTCCCTAAAGAAAAAGTTTTCTTCCATTAGGTTAGGATAATTTCCCTGGGATAGGCCCGTTATAAAGACTATCCTATATTTTTGCCCCCGGGCCGTTACCGGAGTTAGGATGTTTACTCCATTGAAATTGCCCAAAACCTCCACTATGCTTTCCTTCTCAAAATAGGATGATAATAGGTTTATATAGTCCTTATAGCTAATCTCATCCTGGATTATATGATAGAGCTTTGAAACCCTATTTAATATATCTCTCAATTTATTTAAAGCCGACATATCCCTATGGAAGAGTTGATAATCTTTAATTTGCTCATAGATATTAAAGATTTTTTCTTCTATTTGATAGCCTTCTAAGAAATTCATAAGGATGGTAGTATAGTCCTTTATACTAGCCTTATGGGGGATCATATTAAACTCCTCTTCTAGGCTAAGCAATAAGGCCTCTATTTCCGAATCATAAGGAGTAGGGTTAAAACTAAGGTCTTTTATCAGTTCTTCTATGGACTTGAAGGGTATCTTTCTTAGATGGTATTCTATGGCTTCCCTATCCTCTATATTTATTAGATTAAAGTAACTGCTCTTTATTCTATTTATGATGGATTCTTTGGTATTTTCTTTAAGCTGTAAAATATGTATCAATTCCCTTATCAGGGGAAGTTCAATCAGCTTTATCTCCTTATTTAAAGATGTTGGTATCCCTTCTTCCTTAAACACTTGGAATAGCCTGTCCTTATAGTCGGCAGAATCTACCAATACTATTGCCATATCCTTTAAACTAATGCCCTCTAGCTTATGCCTCTTTATTAATTCGGCAATCTTTTTCAATTCTAGATGAGTATTGGCTGCCTTTATAAGATAGGTATTGGAATTAGGCTCTAATTTTTTGGTCCCCCCACTAAATATGTGGTTGGCCAACTCTTCATAATAGCTTAAGCCTCCCCTTTCCTCCTTTTCTACCCTATAACCTAGCTTTTCAAGTAAGCCTAGAGTTTCTATAAGGGTGTTAAAATTATTCTTCCTATTAAAGGGCATATTGATAAATATTGGACAATTAGTCTTGCTTATCTCCTTCAACAGCTCCAGTTCCTGAGGCCTGAAATCGAAGAAGCCGTCTATTATTATATAGTCTAAACCGTTGAAAAAGCTATTGTCCTCCCTTAATAAGCTTAATGCTTTAAAGAAGCTTCCTTCCCTATCAATTAAATTGTGAAAACTTAGCTGTCTTTCATATTCCTCATAGATTAAACCTATTTCGGTAAAGAAGGGCTCCTTTGGACAGCTTTTGAAATAGACTTCTACGCTTATTAAGGACCTCTTTATTTGGCCGATTATATAGATTAAGCTGGAGATGAAGCCCTTTTTGCTGGAAATACTCCTATAATAATTTAGTTTACCCTCTTCCATTAATCTATTGACTATTTGATAGAGTATAATTTCTTTGGCATTTGAATCAACTAGGGTATAAAACCTGTCTTCCAGCAGTCTATCAACTATGTCATCAAAGGCAAAAAGGTTAATGTCAAAGGCCCCTCCTACCTCTTCTATCATCCTTTGCCTATAATCCTCCAACAGGATTCCATTAGGCAGTATATAATAAAATCTATCTCCTCTACCTTCTATTAAATAATTTATAGCCTTCTTAAACAATTCTTCTTTTTTATAGTTGTTATAAAAGCCCAAGTAGACTATTCTATCTACCATTTTACTCCTCCTAAATATTATCTAAAGCTATTTTAGCAGCCCCAATCATTCCTGCATTATTTAAAAATTGGGCAGGCAAAATCTCCGTCCCCTTGGGGCTATTGCAATTCTTATTATAATAATCAATTACCCTATCCCACCAAACTTCCCTAGAGTTAATGACTCCTCCCCCTATTATGATGGCTTCCGGATCGAATATATTCTTTATGGATATCAGATAAATACCTAAATCGCCTATGAATCTATCGATAGCCTCCTTGGCCTTTTCATCTAGCTGATAGTTACTAAAAATCATCTCTCCCTTAAGCCTTTGGCCTGATAGCTCAAGATAGTTCTTTTCAATGGCCCTTCCAGCCAAGTATTGTTCAGCACAACCCTTCTGCCCGCAGCCACATTCCCTGCCATGGGGATATAGTATAATATGGCCTAGTTCGGCTCCCTGATAATTTTTCCCATGCCAAATTCCCGACTCCCTGGTAAAGATGGCTCCTCCAACTCCTGTCCCCAAGGTTATCATGATGAAGCTGTCTAAATTTTTCCCTGCACCTAGCCAGCTTTCACAGATAGCAGCCACATTGGCATCATTTTCTATGAAGATTGGAATATCCCTAAATTCTTTAGACAATTCCCCCCTAATATTGGTACCAGCCCAACCGCTTATATTCCCGCCTACTTCTAATACTTGTCCCCTTTCGGTATGAATAAAACCCGGTGAGCCCAAGCCAATGCCAACTACTCCTTCCTCCAACAGTTCATCTATCACTTCCTTAATATTGTGAAGGACTTGCTCCCTACCGCCAGAAGAACCTGTTGGCCTCATACTCCTTTTTAATATATTGCCTTCTTGGTCAATTAATCCTCCATAGATGCTGGTTCCACCTAAATCTATCCCTATAACTTTTTTCATCTTTATTCCCTCCTATATCATTCTAAGGATTAACCTTCTTATCTATCCTATCCAGCAATTTCTTGCTTTTAGAGTTTAATAGTTCTAAATCAATTTTATCTATGATATTGTCTTCAAATCCATACTTTTTCTTTGTTTTAATAATTCTATATGTTTTTTCATCTATTTCTTCTTCTGTAAGCCTCCCCTCTAATATTTCTTCCTTAATCCTTTCAATTACCTTCAAATGGTTTTCATAGCCATGGCATATTAATAGTACATCACCACCAGCCTTTAAAAATTTAACTGCTGCCTCTTCTATGCTAAAGTTTTCAACAATGGCTCCCATGGTCATATCGTCTGAAAAAATCAATCCTTCAAATCCTAATTCATTCCTTAACAAACCCTCTATAATTTTATTCGATAAGGTAGAAGGATATTCACTATCTAGCTTTGGAAATAGGATGTGGGCAACCATTATGCCGTCTACTCCCTTTTTTATGGCCTCCTTAAAGGGAGTAAGCTCTAATTCCTTCAATTCATCCAATTCCTTTTCTATAATGGGAAGCTCTATATGGGAGTCTATGTGGGTGTCTCCGTGGCCTGGGAAGTGCTTGACTACCGCTAATATGCCTTCTTCCTTTATCCCTTCCATTACCCTTAAACCATGGGTTATGACTTTAGATTTATCTGAACCAAAAGCCCTATCCCCTATAACTGGATTATTGGGATTGGAATTTACATCTAGAACTGGGGCAAAGTTCACATTAAAGCCCAGGGCCTTTACCCTCTTTCCTATTATTGTACCATATTCAAGGGAAATGGCTTTATCTCCCCTTCTTCCTACCTTCTCAGCTGGGGGCAATTTTGTAAAGGAATTGGGTAGCCTTGATACCCTGCCCCCTTCTTCATCTATGGATAAGAAAAGGGGTATGGGGTTTTGTGAGTTAAGGCTTTTTAGAGAATTTAGAAGGCTTAAGGCTTGTTCCTCATCTACTATATTATGCTTAAATAAGATGAATCCTCCTATTTTATAATCCTTAACCATCCTTTCAATATGTTCATCTACTTTAGGTCCATCTAAGCCTATGATTAACAATTGACCTATTTTCTCATCTAGGGTCATACTATCTATCATCTTTTTGATATCATCCAGCTCTTCTTCCTCCACTAAATGCTCCTCATCTAGCCTTGGAATCTCTTTATTATCCTCATCACCATTATTATCTATATTCTTATCAGTCTTTGAACAAGCTGTAATAAGGGTAGCTATAATCAGTAGAAGACAAATCCTTTTCATACTTATCCCTTTCTCCTAACATATTAATTCAATTTTAATATAGTGTTCCCCCTTTTTCAACATTAACTCATTTTAAAAACCTGCTTAAGAAAGCAGGTTTTTAAAATAAAGTGGCTATTTCCTTAACGTCTGCTAAATCCTCCCTATAGTCGTCATGGTCTGGATTTAGACTGTTTAGTACCACACCTCCTGATGCTCCCGTTGAATGGATGTACCTACCACCGCCAATATAGATGGCTACATGCCCAGGCCAATATAGTAGATCAGCTTTTTTAATCTCATCCATGCTAATTCTCTTCATATTGAACTCCTCTTTGATTTGGGAGTCCCTAAAAATTACTATCCCATTAATTAAATAGGATACGGATGCTAAGCCTGAACAGTCGATGCCTAGAGGGGTCTTTCCGCCCCATCTGTACTGGGTGCCTAAGTAGCTTAAGGCTGTTTCCACCACCCTTTGGCGGAATAATTCCTCATCTATTTCACTTCCAGGCCTAATCCTTTCCCCTATAAACTCCTTTCTAACCCATCCCTTTTCTTGGTTAGGAAATGCAACTTCTACCCAATCTTTTTCTTCCTTGCCAGTCAGTTTTATTACTGCCCCCCTAGTTAAGAGCTTGATGCTATAGCTCTGATATCTTGGCTCCTTCATCACATCTACAATACCCCAAGTTATTATGTGATCTGCCTCCTCATCCCACTTCTTGGCCAGCTGACTATCTATTAATAGATAGTCCCCATGGATATACCCTCTATATCTATAGTCGGTTTCTACATAATACCAGTTATCCTTTTCTTCCCTTAATATGGTTACCAACCTTCCAAAGATGGATTCATCAGCTGCTTCCTTGTCAAAGCCCATTTCCTGCTTTAAGGGACCTATAGTATCGGTTATAACTGCTAGTTTATCCATTTAATCCCTCCACCTTTCCTTTTTCTAATCTCTTTTTATACTCCTCTATTTCTTCATCATTAGCTAGAACGAAATGTTCTGGTTCTATTTCCACCCACCTTGGTGGGTCCTTTTCATAATTGTGGCAGCTTGGGTCATAGACCTCCAATAACTTTTGCTTCTCCAAGATTGGATCTGGTATGGGTATGGCTGAAAGTAGTGCTCTGGTATAGGGGTGTAGTGGGTTATTAAATAGTTTTTCCGTTTCTGCTAATTCTACTATTTCCCCCTTATGTATTACTGCTAATCTATCGGTAATAAAGCGAACTACCGACAAGTCGTGGGCTATGAATAGGTAGGTCAGTCCCTTTTCCCTTTGAAGTTTAGAAAGTAAATTTAAAACCTGAGCCCGGATAGAAACGTCTAAGGCAGAAATGGGCTCATCTGCAATTATAAATTCTGGCTCCATTATTAGGGCTCTAGCAATTCCAATCCTCTGCCTTTGTCCCCCTGAGAATTCATGGGGAAAACGGCTAGCAAATTCAGGCAATAAACCAACGTCTAACAAGGCTTTTTCAACTTTTGTCTTCCTATCTTCTTCATCCTTATAGTTTTTAATATTATATAAGCCTTCGGAAACTATATAATCCACCTTTGCCCTTTCATTTAAGGATGCCATTGGGTCTTGGAATATCATTTGGATTTTTCTGGTCAATTCCTTGTCCAGTTCCTTGCTAATTTTTCCATTTATCCTCTGGCCCTTAAATAATATGTCCCCACCAGCAGTTTCCACCAGCCTACAGATGGCCCTTCCTATAGTGGTCTTCCCTGAGCCCGATTCCCCTACCAGCCCAAAGGTTTCCCCCTTGTAGATGTGAAAACTTACATCATCTACTGCCACAAATTTATCCTTTCTTTTCTTTCCAAATTCCACCCGTAAATTTTTGACTTCCAGTATAACTTCTTTATTCGGATCTTTCATTTGCTTTCACCTTCCATTTTCTTCGTAGAAATTTTATGGATTCTGGTGGCTCTACCTTGGGCGCCCTAGGATCTAATAGCCAAGTTTTAGCCTTGTGGGTAGGGCTGACTTCAAAATATGGGGGCCTTTTAATAAAGTCAATCTTTAGGGCTTTATCATTTCTTGGGGCAAAGGCATCTCCTTTTATTTCATTAAATAGATTGGGCGGAGTACCCTTAATGGAATATAGATCCTGCCCTTTGACTCCCAATTGGGGCAAGGAGGACAATAAAGCCCAAGTATAGGGATGTTGTGCATTATAAAATACCTCTTCGCTGGTTCCTATTTCTATTATATCCCCTGCATACATTACTGCAATCCTATCCGCTACATTTGCTACCACCCCTAAGTCATGGGTAATATATATGATAGTCAAATTGTATTTTTTCTGCAATTCCTTAAGCAGGTTTAAAATCTGAGCCTGTATGGTAACATCTAGGGCTGTAGTCGGTTCATCACAGATTAGAATTCTTGGATTACAAGCTACTGCAATGGCTATAACAACCCTCTGCCTCATACCACCTGAAAATTCATGAGGATACTGATAATACCTTCTTTCTGGGTCCTGTATGCCCACATCATCCAGTATTTCAATTACCTTTTGTTTTGCTTCTTCTCCTGTAAGGCCCTGATGGAGTACTACGGCTTCCTCCACCTGACTACCTATGGTCCTCAATGGGTTTAGGGAAGTCATAGGTTCTTGAAATACCATGGCAAATTCTTTGCCCCTGATCTTTATCCAGTCGTCTTCCGTCTTATATTTGGCCAGGTCCTCTCCCTTATATAGGATGCTGCCCGAGTCTATCCATCCATTGGCGTCTAATAATCCCATGAAGGTTTTGGTAAAGACCGATTTACCAGCCCCAGACTCCCCTACAATTGCCAAGCTTTCACCTTCATAAAGGTCTAGGGAAGCTCCTCTAATAGCGGTTAGAACCTTCCCCCTTAAATTAAACTTTACAACTAAATCCTTCACCGATAATATCACATTTGAATTATCCATCTAAGCCACCTCCTATACGTGATTTCTTGGATCGGAAGCATCAGCAAATACATTCCCTATTACATAGAAGGATATAGTTATTATGGATAGTACTGTTGCTGGGAATATCAATTGATAGCGTAAAGTTGGTACTCCCATCACCCTTCTGCCTTCGTTAATTAAGTTTCCTAAGGATGGAATGCTTATAGGAAGGCCTAGTCCTATATAGGTTAGGAATACTTCATAGCCTATGGCAGCCGGAATGGCTAAGGCCATTCTTAACATTATTACGGAAACCAGATAGGGCAGGAGGTTTTTGGTGATAATCCTTCTGGTAGGAGTCCCCAAACATCTGGATGCTAGATTATACTCCCTATCCCTGATGATAACTATTAAATTCCTTACGAAACGGGCCATATTTAACCAACCTGTCATACACATGGCAAATATCATGGTAAATACGCTGGGTTTCATTATGTAGGTTAAAAGAATCAATAGTATAGTGGTTGGAATATTATTGAGGACGTTGTATATTCCTGTAATAGTAGATTCTAACCTTCTAACGTAACCCCATAGGGCTCCAACTATAATACCTATTATGGCCTCCCAAAGGCCTACAAAAAATCCTATCAACAAGGATGTCCTAGTACCACTCCAGATCCGAGCCCATAAATCCTGACCAATGGAGTTGGTTCCAAACCAGAATTCCTTATCTGGTGGATGGTTTCTTAACTGCATGCCAGTATTTTCATCTATATGAATCTCAGTGGGAGATTTTTGTCCTGGTAAAAAGGGTTGAATCATGGTAAAGGCTAATAATCCTATCATCAAGAAGAGAAGAAATACTGCTACTCTGTTCTTCATAAACACTTGGATTGTGGACCTCCAGTAGGAATAATTGGAGTATCCAGTCATTTCGGCTTGTTGCTCGTCATAGGTGGCAAATTCAAATAATGATTCATCTATGGATTTATCTATGGAGTTAGCCATTATCTAGCACCTTCCTTTCTGTCCAGCTTAATTCGTGGGTCTAGACTAGCCATCAGGATATCTCCTAAAAATAGCCCGATAATACCTATGGAAGAATAGATGAGTACCAAGGCTTGAACTAGGGTATTATCCTGCCTTTGAATGGCATCAACTAAAAGTCCTCCCATTCCCGGAATGGAATATAGGGATTCTATATATATAGACCCCGATACGGTATATAGAAGGGAGGTTGGAAGATACTGAACCATTGGAACGATAGCATTTTTTAATACATGCCTTACCATTATGCTTTTTTCCCTCAATCCCTTAGCCCTTGCCAGCTTAACATAATCCTTATTTAGTTCATCCACCATATAGCGTCTCATCCACATGGCATAGGAGGCCGTTCCTCCTAAAGACATGGATATGGCTGGCAGTATCCAGCTTGATGGCCTATCGGGGTTATATAAAATTGGCAGTTTAAAGATATCCGTCACATATAGCTGTAGTAATAGGTAGTAAACTGCGGCTGGAACTGCATTTATAAATACTATATAACCCGTTCCCAGCTTGTCCCACAGCTGGTTTTTACTTCTAGCCATTAATATTCCCAAGGGTATACCAACTACTAAGGAGATTGCCATGGCAGCAACCCCGAACTTAACGGAATAGGGGATCTTAGATTTTAATATTTCAGCAATAGCCACCTTGGGCCTGTAGATTATAGACTCTCCCAAATCTCCTTTAAAAAGATCTGAGTAGAAGTTTTTCAATTGGATATGTATAGGATCTCTTAACCCCATACTAGCCAGTATTGCTTCTCTCTGTGCTTCGTCTAGTTTCTCATATCCTTCCCCAAAATAGCCTTCTTCCGGCATAAGTCTCATGAGAAGAAATACTATGGTTACTACCAGAAATAATGTTACTACAGATTGAAGTAGTCTTTTTGCCGAATATTTTAGCATACTCCTCCTCCTTCCTAGTTGATAGGCGGCCAAAGGCCGCCTATAACAAATATTATCTAATTATCAGCTGCTTTCTTTAAAGCTTCTGCCCTCTCTTTCTCCCATATTTCAAGGGCTTCGCTAAATTCTTCAGAATTCATCGGTTTTGCCATAACCTTTTGTCCCTTGAATCTTTCTGCAGATACACCAAATGGTGAATATAGGGATTCGAATGGATTTAGTCTGGATGCTGAGTATCCACCTCCACCCACTGCATAAGGAATTACAAAGGCTTCCTCTATGAAGAAGGCTTCTGCTTCTGCAAATAGCTTATATCTCTTTTCAATATCCAGTCTTTCGGCCTTTGCTTCATTTACCATATTCTCGTAGGTATTCTTTCCATTGGCTTCCTTGTATCCTTCTGCTAGATGAGGCCAGTTGTAAGTTCCGTCTGGACTGAATGGGTCAGTATAGGTTTCAGGATCAGCATAGTCTGGACCCCAGTTACATTCTAAGAAGGCATAGTTTCCAGACCTTCTAACCTCTTGTAAGAATCCTGTTGGTGGTTTTGGATCGATTATAATATCTATATAATCTGTACCTAATAGGTTTTCCATTTGCTGTTCAATTACCTGAGCCCTATTAGCCCAATCACTTACTGACGTATTATAGGGCATCAATACCTTAACCGGGAATTTAGCTTTTCCTTCCAGCTCTTGTAAGGCCTTTTCCTTATATTCTAAGGCCAATTTTTCATTGAAGGAATCCCTGTTGGAAATATCAGCTAGACTTCCTAACTGGGTATAGTCTACTCCGTCTAAATCCACAAAGTTCTTTGGTGTTATGGTATTGCTAATTCTCTTTTCTGGATCGTAGGGTTCAGCCGTTAACATAGCAGCCTTCCTATCCAGAGCATGGAAGAGCGATTTACGGAAGTTTCTGTTATTAACTACTATCTTCCAGTTGTCTGGTTCATATTCTTCTGGGAATTGAGGATCAAAGTTGAAGCAATAGAAGTATGAATAGAAACTAGTCCTATTTGGTCTTATCATAGCTTCTTTTTCTGGATCTGACATCCACTCATCCAGTATGTCAGATGAAATGGTAGCATAGTCAACTTCCCCTCTTAAGAATAATTCTGGTGCTAGTGTAGCCGCTTCCTTATTATAGGTATGGACTATCTTCTTAATATGAACATTTTCCTTATCCCAGTAATCCTCATTAGCAACTAATACCCTTCTGTTTTGTGGTTCGAAGGTTTCTAGTATGTAGGCTCCGTTGTATAGTAGGTTTAAGTTATCAGTACCAAATTTATCTCCTACTTCTTCTAAGAATTGACCATTAACTGGGAAGAAACATACATAAGTAAGCATGGATAAGAAGTATGGTGTTGGCTCTTTTAAGGTATATTCAAGAGTATATTTATCTATTGCCTTTACTCCTACTTGTTCAAAGTCTGTTATCTCTCCATTGTAATATTCTTCAGCATTTTTTAGTACACTATAAGCAATATTGGCAGTTCTAGATTCATTGGCAGGATTTAATATATATTTCATTGCATCTACAAAATCCTGTGCTGTAACTTCAGCATATTCTTCCCCTTCGTGGGTTAACCATTTTACACCCTCTCTTAACTTAAAGGTCCACACTAAACCATCATCTGATACACTCCACTCTGTAGCAAGGCATGGTTGAACTACTCCGTATCTATCGTAATCTATTAGGGTATCTACCAAATTTGCTGCAATAGCGAATTCATTAGTAGAAGATGTCACAAGATAGTTTAAAGTTGTTACTTCTCCAGAATAAACTATCCTATATTCCTGTACTTCTGCTACATTGTCCCCCGAGCTTTCAGTCCCACCGGAAGAGCAAGCGGTAATAAGCATCATCATTGCCAACATCAAAGCAAATAACCTCTTCATTATTTCCCTCCTCAAATTTAATATTTATAGAGAATGAGAATAATTTCCTCTAGATCCCTCCTCCCCTTACTTTATTAAGAATGATTAAATAATGTTGTATATTAGTTATCGCAAAATACATGCCATATTCTATTATCCGCAAAATTATTAATTCCTACGGTTTTATCTGCCCTTTTAACCACTCAAACTATTCTTAAAATTTAAAAATATTCCGAATATTGGAACTAGAAACTGGCTTTGTTGCATAGCCTGTTTCTCTTGTTTATCTATCCTAAAGGCTTTGTTGTTCTGCTTTCCTAATTTTCGGAAAATTCCCGCAAACGGGATTAGTTTCTTAAAATCCATATCTTTTTAATTTTTCGTAAAAAGTGGTTTTGCTAATGCCTAAGGCCTTCATTGCCTTTTTCTTATCCCCCTTATAATATTCCAATGCCCTTTTTATTGCCTCCCTTTCACAATTTTTCACAACTTCCCTTAAGGGTATTATATGATGGATTTGATTATTTTCTTCCTTTACATCTATCATAATATGTTTTGAAAGTATTGTATTGCTTTCAGATAGGTTAACTGCCCTTTCTAATATATTTTCTAGTTCCCTGACATTTCCTGGCCAAGTGTATCTAGTAAGTAATTGCATGGCTTCTGCTGAAATCCGCTTTCTTTCAACTCCAATTTCCTTGCAAATTTTGGGTAACAGCATATCCACCAAGGAATAGATATCCTCTATTCTTTCCCTAAGGGGTGGTATCCAGATAGGAAATACGTTTATCCTATAATACAGGTCCTCCCTAAATCTGCCCTCCAACATCTCCTGTTCTAAATTCTTGTTGGTAGCAGCGATTATCCTTACATTTACATTGACCCTTTCCGTCCCACCAACCCTATAGAAGCTCTTGTCCTGAAGAACTTGTAACAATTTCACTTGTAAGTTTAATGGAATATCTCCTAATTCATCTAAGAAGATGGTTCCCCCATTGGCCTTTTCGAAAAATCCAATTTTCCCTTCCTTCTTGGCTCCGGTAAAGGCACCCTTCTCATAGCCGAATAGTTCAGATTCCAACAGGGTTGCTGGAATGGAGCCACAATTTACATGGATGAAGGGCTTATCTTTAAACTTGCTATTTTCATGAATAGCCTTAGCTAGTAAGGTTTTTCCAGTACCACTTTCACCAAGGATAAGAACCGTGGAATTGGTTTTAGAGGCTCTCATGGCCAGCCTTTTCACCTGATTTATTTCCTTGCTTTCTCCTACGAAGTTTGGAAAGGTCTTTTTAAATACCCTCTCCTCATTAAGCTGTTTTTCTACCCTATCCAGCTCCGATAGAGCCTTATCCCTTTCCTTGATGATCCTCCTGATTTCAGTAATATCCTCTACCTTTAAGGCAGCACCAATCCTCTTTCCATCCTTATCTACAGGCAGTAGAGTGCAGATGGTAGGTATTCCATTTATTTCCTTGAATTCTTCTTCATAGCTTATATCTTCTCCCTTAGCTACCCGATAAAACTCCTCTATAGTAGGACTTCCCTTATGGATTTCAAATATATCCTTTCCTATAACATCTAGTATATTATGATTATCTCCTTTAGCCCTAAAATGACCACCCTTTAATAGTTCATTTATGCTTTCTCCCCGAGCAGTATAGCCTTGGGCTTGATAAAACTTCATCTTCTTAGTTTTTCCGTCTAATACTACCATGTGGCCAATGGCGTTTATATAGGCCATGGAGTATTTTTCTCCGTCTACCTCAATGGTGATAATCTTATTAACAAAGTCGATTACAGCCCTTATATTTAATCCTAAGAAGTTGCTCTCTAACTTTAAGGTATCTTCCATATTGTCGGGTTTTACGTACTTATATACAGCTGGTGGTTCCTTCTGTTTAAAGATTCCTATTGCTAGTATTCCATCTCCCTCTTCTATGTTATCATCCTTCACTCCAATGCATTCTAAGGATTTGCTATCTAAATTTCCATCATCTCGCCCTAGGTAATTATCTCCTATAATAACAATATCCCCTCTATTGATTTTACCCTTGTCGTGGCTTATCTGCTGATTAGTTACTATACCGAATATTTCCTTGGCTTTATTGTTATATATTTGGATTTTCCCTTTATTATCGATTACAATCAGGCCTTCAGACATGATATCGGTAAATATCCTTACATAGTCGTCAGAGTTAACAAGCATTATACCACCCTTTAATCGAAGACAATATTCCCTATATCAACAAATCCTAGACCAGCTTTGTTGGATAGCTTTATTTGATGCTCATTATACTGGGCACCACCGATAATGGGATCTTCTGCTAGGAGGTTTGGACTATCTAGGTCATACTTGCTTATAATCTTTTTAGCTGCTGCTAAATGGCAAGCGGCTGTTAGGCCAATTTTACTCTCCATCATACAGCCAATCATGCATTCCACTCCAAAGCTTTCAGCAATGCTTGCTATCTTCAAGGCCTTATATATTCCACCGGCCTTCATTAGCTTTATATTGACCATATCGGCTGCCCTAGTCTGGATGATTTTTACTGCATCTAATGGTGAGAAGCAGCTTTCATCTGCCAAGATTGGAGTGTACACATTTTCAGTTACAAATTTAAGGCCTTCAATATCATGGGCTTTAACAGGCTGTTCAATAAGCTCCATATCAAGGCCTAAATCCTCCATCTTTCGTATAACCATTACTGCTTCCTTAGGGGTCCAACCCTGATTTGCATCGGCCCTAATTTTTATATCATATCCTATAGCCTCCCTAATGGCCTTAATCCTCTCTATATCCTTTTTCCAATCCTTTCCTACCTTTATCTTCAAGGTCTTATAGCCCTTTTCTACCGCCTTTATGCTATCCTCTACCATTTCCTCTGGTTCATTAACGCTGATGGTTATATCGGTGGTAATTTCATCTTTATATCCACCCAGCAGCTTATAAACAGGGGCATTATACAGCTGACCATATAGATCGTATAAGGCCATATCTATTGCAGCTTTAGGGCTTGTATTATTTACCAAAGAGCTATGAAGTATGTCCATTAAGTTTTCAAAATCCTCTATGTACCTTCCTATTAGTTTAGGACCTATTTCCTCGGAAATAGCCCCTTTAATTGAGCTCATAAAGTCTCCTGTAATTACCTGAGTAATTGCAGCTTCCCCATATCCTACATTGCCGGTGTCCGTAGTAATCTTTACAACTACATTTTCCAAAACCCTTACTTCTCTCAGGGCTGTTTTAAAGGGTTTCTTCAAAGGAATCCTTATTTTACCCACTTGGACATCAGTAATCTTCATAGTCAATTCCCACCTTCTATATATATTATTAAGATTATACCATTATATTCATTTTTATCCTAGTCTATTTTTCCGCAAATTAAGTAAGTATCCCTTCCATATCCATCAATTATTGTTAAAATCTTTATCAACCATCAATTTGTAACGAATTCCTTACATGTTACTACACTTTCCAGATAGCTCCTCCCGCTAGAGGTCCTTATGGTTAAGGGTGTTACTACCGTCTTCATAACATCTATATATTCCAAGCCATTTTCCCCTTCTTCATAATAGGCAGCAGCTTGGTGTATTATATAGCCTATTCCTTCCTCTTCTCCCAGGTACAGCATAATATGACCTGGCATATATAAAACACTTGCTGATGGCATATCATCCTTAGCGTAAAGTTTTCCTATGGAATCCAAGCCCTGTTGGATTGAGTTTCTCGGTAGCTTTAATCCAAAAGTTCTGTGGATATCCATTATAAAGGCAGAACAGTCCCTAGTATTGTTCATTCCTCCCCATCCATATTCCTCTCCTAGGAATTTAAAGGCCTGCTTGATAATATTCCCCTTAGTATAGGGAAGATAGCCTTTATTAAAGGAGTTTGAAAGAGGGAGTTCCCTTTCTACAAGTTCCAAATAGCCTTCCTGCTTTCTTTTAGGCATTAAAACCCTATAGCCTTCCTCTTCCTCTATTAAGGGAAGTCTAACTCCCATATCTAGAATGACCCCTTCCAAGTCCACCTGTCTGTCGATGACGACTAAGAAGGGCTCCCAATTTATACAGTCAAAAATTTCCCCCTTATCCCCAATCGCCACATCTTCCTTGGGTATCCACCCCAGGTAGTTGTACATCCTTCCGAAATACCATTCTCCATCAGCAGATTCGGAATATATGGCCAATGGCTCCCAAGGATAGATAGCCGTCTCCAGGAATCTGTCGAAGTTTTTATCTTCCTTCTCCCTATAGGATGGTTCTCTGGTAGGAAAAGTCTTAAGGACAGTCCTGTTAACGGCTATGGCATATTTTACCTCTATCCTTTGAGGAAGGGATTTAAGATTTAGATTATCTATTAGGCAATTATAATAAGCTTCATCCATTACATTCCCCTGACTATCGTATCTTAACTCTATGGGAATTTGGCTGACGGATTTTATCAGCTCTTCCAATTGGGACCTTTCTAGAATATCCTGATGATGTTCTATATCCGCCAGATAATCCAATTGATAGAAATTGCGCCTATTATAGTCTTCAATCTGTGAAGTATCCATTAGGAGCAAATCCTTATTCCCTATTTTTTCTAGCCAAAACTCCGGGTCTTCTATGGCATATGATTGGACTTCCACATAGGTTTTTTCATAAGGATCTTCAAGATCCCCATTTCTGTTTAACCACTCATTTAATCTAAATAGGAAAAAAGCGATCATAGCTAATAATATAATGATTAATATCCTCTTTCTATCTTCCACCCAAATACCCCCATAAATTAGAATCCATCAGCTAAAAATACTCAATTTTAGCTCTTTGGATAAATCCTTTAATAGTTCCAATCCTGCCAAGGAATTTCCATATTGGTCCAAGGCAGGAGCATAAACTCCTATGCCAAATCTATTGGGTACAACGGCTAAAACTCCTCCGGCAACCCCACTTTTTGCAGGAATTCCCACCTGCGCCAAATATTCACCACTATAATCATACATACCACAGCTGGTCATGATGGCTAGGCTTGTATTTATTATCTCTTCATCTACTAACTTGTCATCACTTCCCAGAGGCCTACCCTTACTAGCTAAAAATATACCTATTCTGGCAAGATCAATACAATCCACCTCAATAGAGCACTGTTTGAAATAGGCATTAAGAATTTCTTCAACATCCCCTTCTAAAAGGCCCTTGTTTTTCAAAAGATATGCAATTGCCCTGTTTTTATCGGCTGTTGCCTTTTCTGATAGATAAACCTCTTCATTATATTTAATATGTTGGTTGGAACTAATTTCCCTTAATAGCTTTAAAAGCCTATCAAATTTTTCTTCTCCCTCCCCTTTTATTAAGGAGGTAGTTACTATTGCTCCAGCGTTTATCATTGGATTGGCTGGCTTATCCCCATGGGGTAGGTCTAATTTATAAAGGGAATTAAAGGCATAGTCTGCTGGTTTCATGCCTACCCTTTCAAAAACCCTTTCTCCATTATCCATTAGAGCCAATATTAAGGCCATGACCTTGGATATGCTCTGCATGGTAAATTTCCTATCATAATCACCAGCACAATAAAGATTTCCCTCTATATCCAGTATACATATGCCTAAATCCTTAGGATTTGCTTTTTTTAAAGCTGGGATATAGCTTGCAACCTGCCCCTTATCTGTCAGAGGCTTGTTTTTTTCAATCAGTCTATCTAATAATTCCTTCATTTTAATTCCCCCATTTAATGGACATTGATATCTGCCCCACCTATAAACTCCCTTAAAATAGAATTAGGTGGAATTATATTTTCTTCTTCAATATCTATGAAATACTTTAAGAACTGTAATAGCCTCCTAGCCTCAGAATAATATATGCTGCTATTATCCACTTGCCTTAGTAGAGGTATGGCATGTTTTTTAAGAACTGATAGTTCATATACTAAAGCGGAATCGAACATGATATCTGCCTCTTCCTGGTAGGGAAATATATTTTTTTCCTCCCCTTCAATTACCCCCTGCCAGAGTTCAAAGGTTCTAAATACATCGTTGCCCCTAAATTTATTGTCCCTTACAAGCCTTCTGATGAATCTTGTATCGGTTGTAGAAATCCTATTATGGGCATCTATATTAAGTTGGGTTAAGGCAGATATATATATCTTGAATTTATTCTTTTCTGGGATGTGTTCCGTCAATCTTGGGTTTAGTCCATGGATACCCTCTACTATGATGGGATGATCCTTGTCTACTCTAATTCTTACACCAGAATTTTCGCTCTTACCGGTGATGAAATTGTATTTGGGTAGTTCTATCTCTTCCCCTTCCAATAGCTTTACTAAATCTCCATTTAACCTTTCCAAATCTATAGCTTCGATGGATTCAAAGTCATATTCCCCTTTTTCGTTTAAAGGGGTTTTGTCCCTATCTACAAAATAATCGTCTACCGAGATGGCAATGGGCCTTTTTCCATTGACCTTTAGATGGATTGCCAACCTTTGAGCAAAGGTGGTTTTACCCGAAGAAGAAGGTCCAGCAATTAAGATTATATTTATATCATCGTCTTTACAGATTTCATCGGCTATATGCCCTATCTTTTTTTCGTGTAAGGCTTCCGATATACGAATTACTTCCCCAATTTCTCCATTGAGCACCTTTTCATTTAAGGAGCCTAGAAAGGCTAAATCTAATATGCTGGCCCATTCATTGGCTTCCTTAAATACCTTTGCTAATTTTTTGCGCTCTCTGAATTTAGGTATCTTGTCTACGGAAGCGGTAGTTGGAAATAGGATTATGGCTCCGGGATAATAGTATTTTAGGTCGAATAGTTTTACATAGCCAGTAGAAGGGGCTAAATAACCATGAAAACCATCAACATGATCTCCAATTCTATAAATTTGTATTTCTTCCCTATCAAGGGTATTGTGAAGCCTGACCTTATCCTCATATCCCTGTTTTTTAAACAGCTCTATCCCTTCTTCTGCTGGAACCTTTTCCCTAATGATAGGGATATCCTTCTGTAATCTCCTCCATCTTCTCCTTTATCATCCTTATTTCACTAAAACTTATGGATTTTCCCCCTTCTAATTCAGCATAAATTCCTTCTCCTATGGAATGTTCAATCTTTACTGTACACTGGGGAAAAAGACTTTCACAAGCCATTATGAAAACAGCGGAAATGGTCCTAGCATAAATTCTATTTCCGTCGTCATCTCTTATGGAAAGAAAGCGGATGTTCATTCCCTCTTTAACACTTTTTTGAAGGTGGTATATTTGGTTATTGATTCTGGCTCCTAGATACTTTTTATACTCTTTACCAAAGGCCATCTTTGATAGGTCCTCCAATGTACTTCCCTTTTCTACGGTAAATTCTCCTTTCCCTTCCACATTTACCCTTATCGTTTCCCTCACTGTATCTACCTCCCTTTTTCCTTGTGGTTAAACAATTCCCTTTCTATCTCCACAAACTTCCTATTTACTTCTGCTGTAAATTCCTTGCCCCTTAGATAATCTAATGGTTGATCTATTTGGTCAATTACTATCCTATAGCTATGGAGTAGTTGGTTGTGTAATCCAAATTTATCCTTAAAATAGCGGTTTGTTTTCTTATCTCCATACTTTACATCACCAACTATTGGATGACCTATATCGGCTAGATGGGCCCTAATTTGATGGGTCCTGCCCGTTATGAGTTCAACTTCCAGCAGGGTATATTGACCAGATGACTTAATAACCCTTATATAAGTTTCTATTTCCTTTGAATCATCCTTTTTGCTCTGGCTTATTTCTACCCTATTTAATTCTACATCCTTAGATAAAAATCCTTTTATTCTTCCATCCTTTTTTACATCCCCTTTTACTATGGTTTTATAATACCTATTGATATATCTATTCTTAATTGCCTGATTAATGACCCTTAAAGCCTCATAATTTTTTGCTCCAATGATTATTCCACTAGTATTCCTATCAAGTCTATTGCATATGGCTGGCTTAAAGGTCTTTTCAAATCTTGGATTATACTCCCCCTTCTTATATAGATAATAGACCAGGGCATCTACTATATTCTTGCCATAGTCCTTATCAACTGAGTGGGATAGTAAACCAGCGGGTTTGTTAATTAAAATTATATTGTCATCTTCATAGATTACATTAAGGTCTAATAAGCTTTTTTCTACCTTTTCCTTTTCCCTAAATTTTTCTATAGTCTCATCTGCTAGATAGAGTTGTATGGTATCCCCTTCATGGATTATGGTGTCTGGAGTAGCTTTCTTGTGATTTAATTTTATGTTTTTCTTTCTAAGCATCTTATATATAAAGCTATTTGGGGCCTTGGATAGGTATTTTTTCAAAAATCTATCTATTCTTTGTCCGCTATCATTTTTTCTAATATTTAACTCTTTCAAACTTTCATCACCTTTTCCCTATACTTATGCTATAATTATATTATACATGAAGAAATAAGAAAACTTATTCCCTTATCAAACTTATTAAAAGAGGTGAACACCGTGAAGGACTTTATAGAAAAACTCAAAGATATAATATACGATGGTATAGACTACATAATAATGGCTCTAGTAATTGCAGCTGTAGTATTGGTGATCAATTGGAGATTAGGTGGATTGTTTGCAAAGGATGCTACCGATATTATTGCCGATAATACTCATGAAATTATTGAAGAAAATAATGATAATGATGATATAGATGAAAGCTCTACAAATGGCGAGCAAGTTTTAGAGAAGGATTCAGAAACTGCCCAAGATGAAGAGACGGATGAAAATCAAAAGGATGATATAAATAAGGAAGAAGAAGTGGTTCATATAAATATTCCACCCGGCTCATTACCAGCCAAAATTGGGGATATTCTAGTGGAAAGTGGATTAATCCAAGATAGAAATGAGTTCGTAAATAAGGTTGTGGAACTAAGGATGGAAACTAGATTAAAGTCTGGTGAATATGAAATAGCTAAAAATAGCTCATTAGAGGAGATAATACAAGTTCTTACAAAATAAGGATGAAGGCATGCCTTCATCCTTTTATTATGAACTTATTCATCTTTGGTTAACTTTTTAGCTAACCAATCCTTCCCTTCAAGTATCCTTGTTACCATCATGGCTGCTACCGTGTCCCCAGTTACATTTATCATAGTAGCTGGTGGGTCTACCAGATAGCCAATAGTTGCAACTATTGGGAAGGCTTCCGGTGGAAAACCGTATAGGTTTACTATTAGCATTTCACCGATTAAGCCACCACCAGGAACTCCTGACATAACCACTCCACTTAATACTGAGATTATTATGGCAGTTACATAAGTTCCCAGGCCTTTAAAGGGTATATCGAATATACCAAATAAGAAAGATATCTTTAGTATGGCGCTTAAGCAGGAACCATCCATATGGGCTGTAGCCCCAATGGGGATTACAATATCCCTAATGTCCTTAGGAACTCCTATCCTCTTTGCCGAACTTAAATTAACGGGTATTGTAGCAATACTGCTTTGGGTAGCCAAGGAAGTAATTGCCACTGGGAATATATTTTTGAAAAAGACCTTTACTCCTGCCATTCCGCTGGCAAAGTAGGAATAAAAGAAAAAGGCTATAAAAAAGTATAAAATGCAAAGTGGATAATATACAGCCATGGCCCTTGCATAGGAACCCAATAACTCTGGTCCAAAGTTTCCAATCAAGGACGCAAAGTAGGCTCCTAAACCAATGGGTGCATAGTACATGATTAGGGATACCATTTTCAAGAATACATCGGATAAAAGATTTAGTAAATCAGTAATGGGCTTTGCTTTTTCTCCCAACAGGCTAACGCAAATTCCAAAGAAGATAGAAAATATTATCAATGGGAGCATGTTCTTCCTGGATATCAGTTCTGGAAAATCGCTTACCGTTACGGCTTTAACAATTTGTTCCCCAGTCTTTAGGGGTGCAATTTCCTCCGCTACTTCCATAGCTATATTTACTCCCTTAGCTGGAGGATAGACATTTACCACAATTATCATTAATACGGAAGCTATAATTCCGGTGACTACAAATACTAAAAGCATACTTCCTATGATTTTTCCAAGCCTTTTCATGTCCACTATGCTGGATACGGCGCTGGAAATGGTCACAAATACCAAAGGTACTACTATTGTAAACATGATATTTAGGAATATGTCTCCTAAAGGTTGAAAGATAGTAGCTTTTTCTCCCATTACAAGGCCTATTATGCTACCTAAAAGAATGGAAGACAATAGTATAATGGGAAATCTGTAATAGGTCCAAAAACTCTTTTTATTTTCCGCCATAAATATACCTCCAATTCCTATAGATGATAGATACTCAATTATCCCTAATCAATCAGCCTAAATATTGTAAGAAGTTTTCAGCCTGACCAAATACATTATATATTATTCCTACTAAAATGAAAATATGCCATCACAAATTCTAGTAGCATCACCTTTCATATATACCTCTCCGTCCTTCCCTAATTCTACCTCCAGCTTTCCACCTTCAGTTTTTACAAGGACCCTTTCATCCAATTTCCCTAAGTAATTTCCTATGACAACACTGGCACAGGAACCAGTACCACAGCCTAGAGTTCTGCCTGCACCCCTTTCCCAGGTGTAGATATTGATTTTATCCCTATCTATTAGTTTTACAAAGTTTACATTGATTTTAGCTGGAAATAAAGGATGGTTTTCCAACTTCCTCCCTATTCCATTTATGTCTATTCCATCTATATGATCTACGAATATTACCAAATGGGGAACCCCCATCAATACTGCTGAATATATAAACTCTTCTCCATCTATCTCAATAGTCTCTTCTATTGCTTTATCCTTTTCTATATCTACGGGAATGTCCTTGGGGTTAAAATTAGGCTTTCCCATATTGACCTTGATACTCTTTACCAGCCCTTCATCATTGCTTTCCAGCCAAATAGTCTTAATACCTGCCAGAGTTTCCACCTGGAATATATCCTTATCGACTAATCCCTCTTCATAGACATATTTAGAAAAACACCTTATTCCATTACCGCACATTTCCCCTTCTGAACCATCGGAGTTATAATAAACCATTTTAATATCTGCTACATCCGACTTTTCACAGACCAGTATCCCGTCTGCCCCTACGGAAAAATGCCTATGGCAATAGCGTTTTGCAAGAGTTCCATAATCCTCTATATGGTATTTTAATCCATTAAATACGACAAAATCATTGCCTGCAGCTACCATCTTGGTAAATTTCATTGTAATCCCCCCTTAATAAGAAATTAAATTTAAATTATCAAAATATTTATACTTGCCCCACAACCTCAAAATAGCAGCCTTTAGCTGCTATTTTAATACCTTTCATTGATATATTCATCTATTAAAGATTTTTTCATCCTGTCAATAAATACTCCTTCTTCCTTCAATATATCCAGTAGCCAAGGACTGGTAGAGTGAAATATAGCGTCTTTATAATCTAATAGAACTATTTCATATAATTTATCCTGTAAATATTTTGACTCTGCCTGTATGAAATAAGCTTCTACATTCTTGAATTCTAGGAAACGTAATAGTTGCAGAGTTGCCCTATCCTTTAAATGGTAGTATTCATGTCCCATATTTTTATAGTGGATATAGTATTTATCATGTTTCCTAGACCTTCTTACGTCCTTAGATAGCATCATATAATACTTTGCTAGTACATTATAGTACTGATAGTTATACATCCCCTTTTCAAAACTATCAATTTTTGAAAAGGGCTTGATGTTCATAGCTTGAACAAAGTTAAAATTGTATTCTAAAAATTCCTTTTTGGTAATATCACCATTTGTATATTGAATTATTAGGGAAGATCTGTTTTGAAAAAAAGTTTCAAATAATCCTTTTCTCTTAAACTGCGCCAATTATAACACCCTATCTAATATTAACTCTTAATTGATTATACCATACTTTTATCTTTTTTCCTTTAATAATTGGATTTCTTCCTTTGTTAATTCTCTATACTGGCCTAATTCCAGCCTATCATCCAATTCTAATGGACCAAATCTAATCCTCTTAAGGTAAACCACCTCCATCCCAAGTGCTTTAAACATCCTCTTTACTTGATGGAATTTACCCTCCTTCAAAGTCAGCTTAACCCTTGAAATATAATCAGGCTCAATTATTTCCAATTTTGAAGGCAAGGTTTTGTAACCATCGTCTAATATTATCCCCTCTTTAAATTTAAGTATATATTTTTCATCTACATATCCATCTACTTCAACGTAGTAGGTCTTATCGACTCCTTTTTTAGGTGACAATAGTTCATGGGCTAATTTACCATCATTAGTCAATATCAATAATCCTTCAGTATCCTTATCCAGCCTTCCTGCTGGAAAGGGATTAAAAATTAAATATTCTTGGTCAATTAAGTCCAAGACAGTCCTGTTTACTGGGTCAAAGGTGGAAGAAACTACTCCCTTTGGTTTATTCAGCATAATATAGATATATTTCCTATACTCCACTTCTATTCCATCGACTACTATATTATCATTATATGGATCGATTTTATAGTCATTCTTTACTATAAGCTCTCCATTCACCAATACCCTACCCTCTTTTATGAGCTTTTTTACATCTTTACGGCTACCATAACCCATGTTAGATAAAATTTTGTCTAATCTTTCCATCTTTTACAACTCTCCTCATTTTTTCTATTAGATAATATAATTGATAATAAATCCATTCAATAGTATTTATAAAGCCAAAAATCCATTAACAAAATTACCTAAAATCTATAAGTATAAATCATTGATAAAATCACAAACTAATGGTAGTCAAAAAATTTTGTATCTAGTAAAGGAGAGAAGGATATTATGCGTGTAGAAAAAACTAACCAACCTCTACCAGGTGTAAAATGTGTTGTAAATACTTGCCATTATTATGTTTCCGGTGACCAATGTAGTGCTGCAAAAATAGAAATTCAGCCTAGAAATGCAGGAACAACTGAGGATACCGACTGTGCTACCTTTAGGCCTGAAAACACTACTAATCAATCTATGCACTGATAAGTATTAAGGCAGGAGCTTCCCTGCCTTAATACTTTTATTATTTTCCTTTCAAGGCTTTTCCATTTAAATAATTACACTTAATTCCTTGTTTGCTATTCCTTTTTTCCATTTCTTCCACTATTTCATCCCTTATCTTCCACCAGCTTTCATTCCAGTTAACAAATAAGGTATTTTCTTCTGGAGCCCTTCCTATAATCCTTTGAACTATAATGTTTTGGTCTAAATACTCCAAAAATGTAATTACCCTTTCCTTATACTCCTCCTTGGATATTAATTCTACTTGTCCTTCTTCATACATTTCTCCCAATTTAGTGTTTTTTACTATATACAAGGCGTGAAGTTTAACCTCATCTACAGCTAGGGCAGATAAGACTTTTGCATTTTCAATTACATCCTCCATATTATCCCAAGGAAGATTTAATATTAAGTGAACACAGGACCTAATTCCATATCTTTTACATCTAATTACAGCATCTATGAATTCGGCTAAGGAATGACCCCTATTGATTTTCTTTAGGGTATGGTAGTTTACAGTCTGCAAACCCAATTCTAAGGTTATTTCCAAATCCCTTTCCTCTTTGAGCTTGGCTAGGTATTCAAGATAATCATCGCTTATACAATCCGGCCTAGTGGATATGGAGATTCCCACTACTCCTTCTACTATGGCTTCCTCAACATATCTTTTGAAGTCCTCCAAGGGCAGGTAGGTGTTTGTAAAGTTTTGAAAATAGGAAATGAATTTCTTAGCCTTATATCTTTTACTAATATAGTCCTTATTTTTTTCCACCTGCTCCTTAACGGAAAGGATATTGGGAAGATTTTCAAAGGAACCTCCCTCTTCCCCACAGAATATGCAGCCTCCCTTCCCTACGCATCCGTCCCTATTTGGGCAGGTAAGGGGAAGGCTTATGGGGAGTTTATAAACCTTTTCACCAAATCTCTCCCTTAAATATTTTGAATAGACTCTGTATACTGTTATTTCCAATTCTTCCACCTTTTCTAAAAAAATATTTATTAATCCCCATCAAGATTCCAATTCATCCCTTATGAAAGTTAAGACCTTTTCCGCATGGCCCTTTGCCCTTATATTTCTAAATTCCTTCACCAATTTGCCATCTTTATCAAATATGAAGGTAGACCTTTCTACCCCCATGTATTCCCTTCCAAACATCTTCTTTAATTTCATAACTCCAAATAGCTTATGGACTTCTTCGGTTGGATCGCTTAAAAGCAGGAAGGGTAGCTTGTGCTTGTCTCTAAATTTAGCATGGGATTCTAGACTGTCCCTACTTATTCCAAGGATAACCGTATTAAGTTTTTTAAATTCATCATATAAATCCCTAAACTCAGTGGCTTCGGTAGTACAACCTGCAGTATTATCCCTAGGATAAAAATATAATACCACATTTTGACCTTTAAAATCCTCTAGGGAAACATCCCTTCCATCGGTTTCCTTTAAAGTAAAATTGTACTTAGACATACTCCCCCTCCTATAGTTTTAAGATTTTCCTCAATTCAAAGGCTACTCCCGCTTGATTGTTGTCCTTTTCTGTAATGATATCGGCTACCTTCTTAGCCCCCTTGCTGGCATTTTTCATGGCTATGCCACAGCCGGCATTCTTTATCATCTGTATGTCGTTATTATCATCTCCAATAGCGATAATTTCCTTTTCAGCTACTCCCTTTTCTTTAGCATATTCCGATAAGCTTAACCACTTATTGCCTAAGGGATTCATTACCTCCAATAAAGCCTCTGCTATTACAATGTTTTCCATCACATGGGAGCTATATCTGTTGGGATATCTTTTACTTATATCCAAATGGAAATTTACTAACTCCTCCCTATTACCAGCATAAACCACTGCTAATATCCTATCCTCATCCATTTCCAAATAGCTTTCTACTTCCCTATATCTTTTTTCCCCCTTGGATATATAGTTATTGTTCCCCTTATCCAATTCAATAATAAGGTCTATCCCTTCTTCAAATCCATCTACATGGACTACTGGCTGTAACCCCCTTTTTTTCCCTTCTTTAATTAGGGTCTTAAAATCCTTTATATCCAAATATTTCTTGATTATTATTCCATCATCAGCAGTACTTCTTACTATATTGCCGTTGTTGGCAAGGATTACCAAGGGCTTTCTTACATCCTTTAATAACTGTTTTGCCGACCAGTATCTTCTGCCCGTTGCAATTACTACTTCATATCCTTTGGATATCAATTGCTCTAGCACTTCCAAATTCTCTTTAGGGACCTTCTTGTCATCATCTAAGAGGGTACCGTCTAAATCCATGGCGATAAGCTTATACATATTATAATATTCACCTCTACTAAGTACTTAGTTTAATTATACCAAAGTTTATTGGGAATAAGCAGAAAAAAATATAGGTTCAAAAGAACCTATATTTCATCCTCATCGTCATAATCTTCATAAAGTTCATCGTATCCAAATTCATCCTCTAAGTCCTCAGCAAAGAGTGCATAGAAGGCTTCTGACACTATATCAAACTCCTCATCGTCTTCAATATTTATAAGGTCAAATCCATCTTCGTATTCCTCGTATCGATATAAAAATACCTGATCATCATCAACTGGAACTAGAGCAATGTACTCCACACCCTCTACTTCAAAAAAGCCTATTACTTCACATTCAAGCTCCTCTCCATCATCTAGAGTAAGATAGATGATATCTACATCATGGTCATGGTCGTGATCATGGTTGCAGCCTTCATGGTCACAGCTATGGTTTCCATTATAATTTTTATCCACTTTAATTCTCCTTTCAAGGAATTTTTTAGCTATATGCTAATAATATCCTATATTATTTAAAATGTATATATAATTTTGAACTATTTTATCTCTTTTAATACATTTAATAATAGATTATATGTTCTTTCAGTAGATGAAATGCTTAATTTCTCCTCAGGCGTATGGGCTCCGTACATATTTGGCCCAAAGGATATCATATCCATATGGGGGAATTTTTCTGCAAATATCCCACATTCTAAGCCTGCATGGATGGTTGCCACCCTTAAACCTTCGCCATATAAGTCCTTGTAAACCTTCTTAAATATCTCTCTTATATTGGAGTTTTCTTTAAATTCCCAGGCAGGATAGGAACCATAGCTTTCCATTTCAGCTTTAGCAATATCTGTTACCGTTTTTATCTGCTTACTTAGGTTTTCTTTCAATATTTCCTTTGAACTCCTTATGGAGGATTCTACTACTATTTTATCCCCTGCTATCTTAACCACAGCTAAATTACATGAGCTTTCAACCAAGCCCTCCATTTCCTTACTCATAGATTGTACTCCAGTTGGAATGAGGGTTAGGATTGATATAAGCCTACTATAAGTATCTTCCGATAATACTTTATTTATATTGTCTTCCAATTTTTCCACTTTTAATTTAAAAGCTGGCTCATTGTCCTTAAGCTCATTATAAATTAACTCTTCTACTCCCTCTATGGCCTCTAAAGCCCTATCTTCATCTTCCTTATCCAAAACTATTATGGCCCTTCCATTCCTTGGTATTGCATTGGCCTTAGAGCCGCCTTCTATATAGGCTAGGCGTAAAGAAAAACATTCATCTTTTACAAAGGATAAGGTTCTTGCCAGTATCTTATTGGCATTTCCCCTTCCCTTATCGATTTCCAATCCAGAATGGCCGCCTAAAAGGCCGGAAACGGTAATGGAATATATTACTTTATCCTCTAAACCTATATCTTCCCAGCTTATGGGAAGGCTTACTTTATTTCTTTCCCCACCAGCACAGCCTGCTAAAACTACCCCTTCTTCATCTGAATCTATGTTTATCAATATCCTTCCATGGATTAGTTTTGGATCTAGGGCTTTAGCTCCGTCCATTCCCGATTCCTCGTTGGTAGTTATGACTACTTCCAAGGGAGGATGGTCTATATCTTCCGCTTCTAATATGGCTAGGGCCATAGCCACTGCTATGCCGTTATCTCCCCCTAGGGTAGTACCTTGGGCTTTTACGAAATCACCTTCAACCTTTAGCTTGATAGGGTCTTTAGAAAAATCATGATCCACTCCATCATCCTTTTCGCATACCATGTCCATATGGCCTTGCAGCACTACTGTAGGACTGTTTTCATAGCCTTTTGTCCCTGGCTTTTTGATGATTATATTTAAGGCTTCATCCTGATAGGTATCAAGCTTATGGCTTTCTCCAAATTCCTTTAAGAAATTGCTTATTTTCTCCTCCTTAAAGGAGCAACGAGGAATTTTAGAGATTTCCTCAAAGTAATAGAAAACCCTTTCAGGCTTTAATCCTTCCAGCACTCTTGTCATCTAATCATCCTTTCATCCAATTTTAATTCCTAATAGATATCATACCCTAAAATGATCTAAAGATGGATAAAATTTTATCATCAGCAATCAATATTTTTAAATTTTTATGTTGTAAAACAAACTTGACATTTCTTGGTACAAATATTATGCGTTAAATGTAAAGGTCGCTTTACATTCTTTGAAAGGAGCTATAAGTTGTAAATAACAATTTAGAGAAACTAAGAAAAGAAAAAGGTATAAAACAAGAAGAATTAGCAAAGGAATTAAGGGTATCTCGTCAAACTATCAGCTCAATTGAAAATGGAAGATATAATCCATCACTTATTTTGGCCTTTAAAATTTCAAGATATTTTAATAAAAAAATTGAGGATATCTTTATTTATGAGAATGTTGAAGAATGTAGAATTTTCACTTAAACAAAAGCTATAGATTGGTCTAGCTATTGTTACAAGATTGATAATAGAGCTAAGACTGATAATTTGGATAGAAATATTTTAAAACTTTCAATGTATCTAGGGTATTTTCCAATATATATAAGTCTAAATATTGTCAAAATATAAAGCCAGTAGATTCTCCAATCTACTGGCTTAGTGATTATTCGACGCTGTCGTTTAAATGGGATTCATTCAGTTTCTTATCTAGCTCATCAAAATAATCTATTAACTTATCCTTGTCTATAATTCCTGCTCCCCAAAGATAGAGGTAGTTAAGCACCTTAGGGTGATAGGATAAGTTTAAAAACTTTTTAGCAAATATATTTGCTCCTACATCGCTGGTTTTTACTATGGGGTAGAATTTTTTGAGAGGTCCCAGTTTGAATATATTAACATCCTCTAATCTTTCATAGGTATTTCCAATTTCCTTGACTTCTATAAGGTGAAATACTTCATGGGCTAGTAATATTTTATAGATGGTATCGTAGTTTAAAAAGTCAATTCCCAATTCCTTATAGGCTATTTCCATCCTCTTAATGGAATTATGATACATTATGATAGTTTCCTTTTCCTCATTATATTTTCCCCTAAGCTTTATCATTTCAAAGCCATATTCAGCTGTATCCAATTCAATTTTAACCTTTTTATCTTCACAAATCTCTTCTAGTGAGCTGTATCTTTCCATAGAATTTTGGGCGGTTTCCAAGCCTACTTTAATGGATTCATCGATAAAATAATCTATCCTATTATTGGGTATTTTCTTAAAATAATTATCCTCCATTAATTCAGCCATGGCCATAAGCCTGTCATTAGCCCTTTCTATGATCATCTTGTATGGCAAAGTATCAACCCTTTCCAATTAGCTTATAATCTAATTTTATCCATTTATTATAGCCTTGTCACCTTCTATTTTATATACCACAGAATTATCCTTGCCAAATACGTCTATATATCTGATAAATACCTCTTGACCTTCTTTTAGTTGGTCAACTTCTATATAAATGCTAGAATCTAAGTTTTCTTTATTCTTTCTATAGTACTGCCATCTTAAATCTGGTGAGTTGCCTTTATAATCCGTATCTATGCCAATAAAGTCCAACAAGGACAATGAATTTTCTTTCCATATCCTATGTATAAGTTCCCTATCCTTAGCCTTAAGGCTGATTTTATTTAAATCCACCTCATACCTATCAAGTTCTATCTTTAGAAAAATTTTCCCCTTATCTTTTTTAACTTCTATCATCTTTAAATATAGTTTTCCTGCTTTTTCATCTCTTACATCAGCTTTATATATGTAAAAAGGATTAGAACTGTTTTCAATTAACCTTTTTACCGTAGTCAAGGTGGACTGCTTTCCTATATCTGCCATTATCCACCTTCTGTTGAGTTTCTCAGCCACCACTCCGGTGGTTCCGCTGCCTGCAAAAAAATCCGCTACTAATGAATCCTCATTGGAGGATGTTAGTATTATCCTTTCCAATAGTTTTTCCGGTTTTTGGGTATCATAGCCTACCCTTTCTTTGGAGGTCCTTCCTACCATGTCTATTTGCCATACATCCTTTAAATAGACTAGGGTATACCAACCTAACTCATCCTTATATTCCTTAACCCCCTTAAACCTATAGGGCTTAAAACCCCTGTTATAGGACTTTTCCTTTTGGGGATTAAAAATATAATCCGCTCCCTTGGTATAAACCAATATGGTATCGTGTTTCCTGGAATAATACCTTTTACTTACCCCTCCAGATTTATAAGCCCATATGATTTCATTTAGAAAATTTTCTCCTCCAAATATCTGGTCCATTATAATCTTTACATAGTGGACAGTTCTATAATCTAGGTGGACGTATATAGTTCCCCTTTCACTTAAAAGTTCCCTCATCAAAAAAAGCCTAGTAGATAACATTTTAAGGTAGGAAGAAAAGCCCTCTTCCCAGGTATCGTCGTAAGCAAAGTGCTCTATTACATCCTCCCCTTTATGGGGGTATAAAAATATTTTGCTCTTATACTTGGCTTTGGTGAAAAAAGGGGGGTCTATGTAAATTAAATCTATTTTCCCCCTATAGCCTTCTTCTAGTAATTTTTTCATTACTATTAGATTATCCCCTTGATAGAATTGATTTGGAAAAGTGCTACTAGGGGTAGAATCAGCTTTTTTAGGTAGAATCCTTTCCCTTTGATGAAAATACTCTATATAGGGTTTGGATAAAATTTTCTTGGATTCCTCTCTCCCAAAATCGATGACTTCAGATAATTTGTCTATTGTTAGCATTTCCGTCTCCTTTAATTAGATTTTACCCTTTAATTATACTATATAAAATCAGCCATTCAAAGGCTAATATCAGCTATCTTTAGCCTTGAATGGCTGATTAAAGGCTTTAAATGGAACAAGGGCTATATCCACAATCTTGACATTCGGAGCATCCGCCACTATGGATTAGAGTGCCTCCACACATAGGACAGGTATCTGGATCTTCCTGTAATTGTTCTACTAACAATTCATCTAGTTCCTTTCTTAACCTCTCTATCCTTTCTAACTTAGATAATTTACTCTTGTCCGTTAACAGGATTCCTTCCCTTGCACAACCATCTCTATATATGGTAATTCCCTTTAATCCCTTCTTCCATGCATAGATATATAAATCCTCCACTTCTTCTACGGTAAATTCATTGGGAACATTAACCGTTGAAGAGATACTGGCATCTATATATTGCTGCCAAGCAGCCTGAACGTCTATCCTTTCCCTATAGTTTAAATTGGATGTAGTTACGAAGAAATCGGGTAGATCCTCTTCCCTTGTAATATTGTGCCTATCCATATACTCCTTTACTATAGGTGTAAATACCTTATAATAAGTGTCTTCATGGTGCAGGGATTCGGATTTTCTAGTATAGGATATTTGGAATATAGGCTCTACACCATTGCTGCAACCTATAAGGGTGGAAATACTTCCCGTTGGCGGAATGGTTAATAGCTGGCTATTTCTTAATCCATATTTCTTAATTAACTCTAGTACATCCTCGTCTGCATTAGAAAGTAAGAATGGGGATTTTAATACCGCCTCTTCTCTGTATCTGGGGAATGGTCCATCTTTCTTAGCCAGTAAGGCAGATTGCCTTAAGGCTTCATTTACCAATACCCTACCAATCTTGTGGATTAAGTCTATGGATTCTTGACTGCCGTATCTGATGCCTAATTTGATGAACATATCAGCAAGCCCCATTATCCCTAGGCCGATTTGCCTTAGCTCCCTTGCCATCTCCCTTTGTTGAGGTAGGGGATGAAGATTCATATTTTCATCCAATACTTCATTTAAGAATATTACCCCTTCTCTAACCATTTCCTTAAATCTTTCATAATCAAATTCAGCTTTTTCAGTAAAAGGATTCTTGACGAATTCACTCAAATTAATGGAGGATAGATTACAGCTTCCAAAGGCGGGTAGTGTTTCTTCTGCACAAGGGTTTACTCCCGCAAATTCAAAGCTATCATCTTCACTCATCAGATGCCATGAATTTATTCGATCCACAAATAGCATGCCTGGTTCTGCCATATTCCAATTGTTTTTGGCAATTTTTCTAAATAAATCCCTGGCCCTTATCTTTCTTTTAATTTCTTCACCCGTTGCCTCCACGTAGAAGTAGAGTTCAAAATCCTCATCCTCTAGTACTGCTTCCATAAATTCATTGGTAACATTTACCGATATATTGGCAAACCTAACCTTCTCTAGATCGTTTTTCACATCTATGAAATCTTCAATATCTGGATGGTTGCAATCTAGATTAAGCATTAAAGCTCCACGTCTACCCCTCATGCCTATCAATCCAGTTACTAAGGAATATAGTTCCATAAAGGAAACCGCTCCAGTGGTAGTGCTGGCTGCATTATTTACCTTAGCTCCCTTAGGTCTAAGTTTGGATAAGGTTAATCCTACCCCACCACCGTAGGAATAGGTTCTTGCCATGTATTTAGCCGTATCGAATATGGATTCTATATTGTCTTCTACCTTAGGCATTACATAGCAATTGCTAAGAGTCATCTTTTTACCGTACTTATCCATTCCTCTTCCAGCCAATATCCTTCCTGCTGGCATGAACTTCTTATCCTTAATGGCCTTCTTTATATAGTTATTTCCTCCACTTACCCTGGTTAGGAATTCATCAAAACTCTCGTTTTCAAATCTATACTTCTTCTCATAGATGTCCCTTTGGAGATCGGTCATATCCCAACCGTGTTTTCTAAGCCTTGCCCTTTCTTCCCTATATAGAATATATTTTTTAGCTACATCGGGTCTTAATTTCATCAGCTG